>ERZ1504235.2-NODE-2-length-47225-cov-78.721666_pt1 | contig 47225 bp, 59 predicted proteins | sample MGYA00572401_ERZ1504235 | MGnify/ENA primary metagenome ERZ1504235 (study PRJEB39906, sample SAMEA3182079) | gut metagenome | biome: human; feature: gut; material: Stool; isolation source: human stools | place: Canada | collected 2012-11-20 ...
CCTCTCTATTCGTCGGCAGCGTCAGATGTGTATAAGAGACAGATTATGTTTCTATTTATATAATCCTTTTCATTAGCTAGTAAAACACGCCCGCAATGAAGTATTAACAGAGCGTCCGCATTCCATAATGTAGCGTTGACTAGCGGGTAAAATCCTTGTGCGGCCTCTTTATATCGGTTTTTCCTTTGTGTATCCGTTTCCTTATCCTTTATTACTAAGTGTAATCTTCGCTGCCAAACAGATGGATGTATAAGAACGTAGGGCATTATATATTCATCTATGAGGTTTTGTAGTGTTTGATACGAGTTTAGAAAGCGTTGTATTCGTATAGCCTTGCCAAACTGCAAATCATCCGGCCTTATAGTCTGTCGTTCAAGTAATACGATAGGATATTTACACGTATCTTTTAAATGCTGGAAAAAAGGTCTCAAATCTCGAAGGTCTTTAGGCATTTTAAGGTTGTAGCATATCTCATTATGCTTGAATACGACAATACCACCGTTGGAACCGGGATCGATCGCTATTATGCAATCTATTTTCTTTATATCTATCATAACTTTAAATAGTTTTTAATCTGTAACTCATTGACAATGATGTAATCGAAAGCGTCTTTAAGTATCTTCTTATGGGCTATTAGCCTAGCGTCTTCTTCCACTAAATCATGCTTAACACCTTTCAATCTAATAGTTTCAGCCACAAATGGTGTAAATGCACCCCTAGCAGCCTTATACAGCAAATGATTTGCCGCATACTTGCGATCATCATCCGTTATTATGACATCATTAACGAGGCCATATTTCCCCAGTTCCTCAATATAGGGAATGATGTTAGCTTCCATGATCTCGAAACGCCCATGATACTTGTACAGCATAAACCGTCTATGTAAGTTCACTAGGAAAAGCCGTCTAAGATGCTTCTTGTTGATCCTGTAATCAGATTTCCCTACCGTTATGGCATAATATACCACGTCATTAGATCGCCTCTTATACGCATTTAAAATGCGAGACATGTAATCGATCGAGAATGTACCAAAATGTTTTCTATCTGCCGATTCTGGCAAGAACTTGTCAAGTTCGCCGATTAACAGCAATTCGAAGGCCAATTTGATTTCCGACAATGCCATTGTTGCGTAGTAATTGACAACGAAACGATATAAGGCGGCAATATCATATTGCTCTATCTGTTTTATGCCTACGTCCTTCGCTATACTGTTAATCAATACGGCAAACATTTGCTTTCTTGATACCTCTGGTATGCCATCTATCTTCGTCTCCATCTTAGCCCGTAGGATATTCTTATCCGGCATACTCAATGAGTTGAAATATTTCCGGTTCATTTCTAAATTCCTTCGTAGTTCGATCGAGTTCGATGATCTTAACTGAATTTCGTTGCTAGATATTGACTCCATACGTTTCGCAATTTTTTAGGTAAAGTTCATAATCCTCCTTGCTCATGCCTAATGGATAACTTCCATCTACTTTGATATCTTTGTTTTTAGCCTCCCAAGCCTTAAATTTATTGGGCGTTGAATCGTACTCTAAAGCTCCCCAATCTTTGTTTAACGACTCATCCGCTAATTCCAAGGCAAATTCAACCGGGTACTTAGCTATTGATTTCAAGCTGTTTTGTATCGCCATAAAACTTCGTTTTCTCCATTTAGGCTGCAAGCACAAAATAAAGAATTTCTTTTTAAATTCCTCATTTTCATATGGGAAAACTAAATCCTCAAATAATGAATCAACCTTGTTTATGACCGATTGTTTCATTTTCAGTGTCTTTTCACTAAATCCGTGCTTTTTTGAGAATTTAGGTTTATTCTCTATCTCTGGCTCCGGCTCATCAAAAGAAAGCTGGCTTTCTTTTTGCTTATTTGACTCTTTAGAGTTAAATAAGTTTTCTTTATTAATATCTTCTTCTCTTATATAATACTTAGTCGGATTTAAATCCGTGTTTTCATCCGTGTTTTTCGGATTTAAATCCGTAGAGCGTTTTTCACACTCAAATTCGGAACCCCATTCTTTTAACGGATCGCAAAGCTGGATATAGACATGCGAGTTGAATTTAGACAAATGGATCAAACCTTTTTTCTCTAAAGACTTATACAACCTTTGCATGGTATCTTTCTTTTCCGTGCAAATGGAACAATTCTCGATTGCTGAGCTATAATCACACTGATACCAAACTTGACCTTCGATGATGAGGTTTGAGGCCCATGAAGGGATTCCAAACATAAATGAGGCCAATAGACTTTCTGTAGGTGTTAAATCGTAGTAAGACGAACGTAACATATCTACAATGAGATACAATCTTTTTTTCATGATCTAAAAAAGAAAGGGGAAAAGATAAGCTACCACCCTTATCTAATCCCCTTAGCTAATAAATTAGCGAATATCTTAATTGTTCGGTGGTAGTTCGAACACCGCAAATGTATAAACATTTTCAATACTAACAAACAAAAGTGATATTTTTTTATAGAAGATCACTCTTTTTGTTTGATCACAATTTCATTACCGCATTTCGGGAATATGAGCATACTCCCGAAACAGCTATTCACCTCTATATCTCCTAAATGATATGCCTCTGTTTCGTCATTCATCCTTTTTGAGATTTATAGGTGTATAAATCTAAACCTTTTTTACGGAAATCATCCTCAACTCTCTTTATTTCCCTATCGATTATATCCTCGAAGTGCTTACTTTGATTTAATGATTCCCGGTCACGGTTCCTAAAATAGTTTTTTGACATATACGCAATTCTCGCACTGTCATAAAGAAAGTATGTGCATTCATATCATTTTCTTTTATTATTTTCCTTCTCTGATAATAACTCATCAATAGTTGATGTCGCTTTTTCCTCGAACTTCCTATAATAGATCATTTCCCGATCGGTAAAGAAATTATGCTCGATCCAATCGGTATATCCTATCAAATCCTTATCGTATTGTTCCCGGTTCTTACCAACGAATAGCTTCCGGTTGAAATCGGCGAACTTTTTTAATGCCCTTTTCAGTTCCTCATACATGCTATACCATTCCGGCTTCATGATGTAGTTCCGGCTGGCGAAATATGCCATATACATATCAAGGTGGTATAATGACATATCAGCTTCAATCGTTGACAAACTAAGGATTTGCCCCCCCCATGATGTTAGGGCCTTATCTTGATTATCCGTTTGTAGCTTGAACTGTTTAGCTTCCATTATATCATCATACTCTGATTGTATCTTGTCTCGTACTTGCTGGTAGATGGCTATTTTAGCCCAATCTCCGTTTTGAACGGCTTTAACCAATCGATCATTAGCCTCTCTTAATTTCTGCAATATTTGTTGCTCTTTTATCTTATCCATAATTCAAGATAGATTACGTAATTCCTCAAATTTTTGTAATGTTATTTTATCCTCATTCAACTGTTTCAATATATTTGATCCGTCCAATCTGCCTTGTGTATAAACAACCTTGCTGTATTGCTCTAAAGCTGTTATCAACGCATCTAATGATATTGCTGTAGTTTCTTGTATAACAGGAACGACATGCAACATGAATGAGTCCCTATAAATAGCATTGCCATGATTAAAGTAATCGATATTTTTAGATGCTTTTTCTGGCGAATCCAATGTCTCTAAAAAAAGATCAAAAGCCTTAACCAGATTATCATAAACATCCGAATCAAAACTAGATATATATTTAACATCAAGATCATTGACTCTAAACATGACATAATTTTCGCTTTGTTTTTCCCGTGCCTCTTTTATCTTCTTCATTTCCTTTAGATCACGTAGGCAAGCGAAGCATACGCTATCTTTATAGGCCCTTGGGGATTGCTGGGCCGATCTGCCACATCCGGGGCATGGCTCATTACCTGTATACCGTCTCATCTTATTTTTTTCGCTTTAAATATTACGCTTTCCTTATCTGGCCTGTTATGGCCCATACAATAACATGAGAAACGGCATTCTTTCGCACTTTCCAAATCCTTGTGAAAATAGCATCCGTTGCATATGTGTTTTACCGGGACATATATTTCCACTACTAATGTCCTCATCCCTACTTTAACTTCCCAGCCTACGCTAGTGGTGCGTAGGCGTTCTTCTATTTCTCCCATGACTTAACCTTTTATTCGTTTAATGTTTTCTTCGCTTTCGTTAGGTATAAGGGAAACGACCGGGAAACGGGACGGATCATTTGGCTTTTGACTCTTTGCGAAAGTTACATTGAGGTCAAATAACACATTCTTAACAAAACCATTGTTTTGCAAAACAGTATCGAATGATGTACGTATCTGCGGAATGCTTGATAGGTTCCCAGAAGTTCTAAACGTCCAACATCCGGCTATACCTCTTATCTTAGGTATGATGAAGTTCATCGTTAGCTGGACTTTCCAACCTCTTTCTTTTTTAGGAAATAGATCGGATATGCGAGTCATGATATCCGGGTATTGTTCTATGCAAAATTCAGCGTAATGATCCTTATCCCATACCATAAAATTCATCCCGTCCCCATAAGCGAATCGGGAACCTTGTATATCTCGATACTCATAGTACTCATTACATACTAAAGCTGGATCATCACTTGGGAAAACTATCTGTATCGAATCCGGCTTATCTCCATAAGCTTGCGTAAACAAGCTTGCGTATCTGCCTTTAGGGATAAAATAGTCCACTGATTGCGGGAATCCTTTCTCATTTTTCATCCCCACATGAATAGTACCCACTCTAGGATACATCAATTTAGGCTCATCGCCTTCTGGCATTCTTATAATTCTACCTCCCATAATATGTATATTTTTTATTGTTAGAAATCAAAATTCTCCATCTTTAGTAGATCATCCAAACTTTTATCTTGGATATCTTTACTCACATTGTCTTTATTTGGGCGTTCTGGGGCCTTTTCTGCGGGTTTATCCTCTTTGACCTTGTATCTATCCATGTACAAGTTTTCATGCTTGCCTTCGGCCTCTATTGGCTTTACCGGGGAAAAAGTCTCTTTTGACTCTGGTTTGGTATCATTGGGACTCTTAGATACAGCTTCCTCAATAGATATCATACTAATGTTATCTTCTAAGCTTTTACCATATTCTATGATACCACCTACGCAAGATACCTTATTCTCCCGCTTCGAATCCTCTATATGAGCTAGGGCAATGATATAAGGAAGCTTCTTTGCGCTCTTAGAATCTGTTTGATCCTTGAAGTTAAATGTAGGCTTTGCGCCTCTCCAATCTTTAGGAGACCAATTGAACACTTTCGTTACCGGGCAATCCGGGAAATTCTCGTTCCAAGCTTCCTTATAAGCGTGCAACTGAATCTCATGAGCCTCAAAAAAACCCTTTCTTCCAGATTTATTATCTATAATAGCCTGTATTCTTTCTCCTTTATAATCTAAGGACGCTTTAATATCTATAGCTCCGGCATAAAGATTAATATCGGAAGACAAAACGAGTTCCAACGCCTCAACTTCAACATTATATTCGTAGACAAATTGCGCCCACGCTAATAGATCACGTTGCAAAGGATCAAATTCGGCAATAAATGAGGCTGGCAACATATGATCCTCTATATAGCTCATGAGCCTTTCCTTGACCAATCCAAGATTGTACGTTTTATCGATACAGAATCGTGTTATCTCCCCATGAAGGAAAGTCCCGTAATCGGCCCGCATTCGAGCATATCGTACCGCATCCTCATAGCCCCGATCCCCATAATATTTCAACAATGCTTGGTTTGTTGGCAGAGCGTTAGCTATCATTGTCGTTACAGAGATATAAAAAATAGGCTTACCAGCATCATCAAAGGAATAGTAATACCTGTAATCCCCAAAATCCAGACGAAACATTTTTTTGGGTTGGGCCTTTAACGCTTTCTCATCGAAATATTCCGGCTCGATAAGCTGGGATGTTATTCCCGGTGCGATCTCCAATAATTTAGGCATTTCTATACCTACATTCTCTATTTCCTGTTTTACTTCGTTCCCTAGACCTTCGTTTAGGCCCACGCCTTCCATCTTAAATAAATTGTAATCTTCCATATTCTATTTTTTTTGCAAATATATAACTATTGATTATACAATACAAGCATTTTACTAATTATTACTTGCATTTTCATCGCTTTCTTTAATTATATCTTCGATCTTTCTTTCCGTTTCTTCCTCAATCGATTTTGTGTATCGATACAACGAATAGATAACAGACAAAAACGCTATACCAACAAATAGCACTACTCCAATGCCGAACCAAATAATCTTACCGAACGACACGGAGATAAAATCTATTCCGGACAATAAAGCTGTCATTAAGTACACCATGCCGCAAATGATCGTTAATTGCATGATCCTATGGATCAATCCTCTTTTTTTAATTCCCATCTTTATTCGTCTTTATTTATTCCTAACAAAAAATCAGCTGTTACTCCACATTCTTCCGATATGATCTTTATCCAATCCGGGGACACTCTAGCCGTTTCTCCATTAACCAGATTGTACATGTTAACCCTTTGTGCCGCCGGGGTTGAATCTGGCCATATCTTTCTGGCTATTTTCATCTGCGTAACTTTTACACCTTTGCTTTTGGCCATTTCTATAGCCTCTTTAATCTTTAATACTCCCATTTTCATCACAAATTAAAATTTTACCACATTCACATTTATAAATAGCTTCTGTCACCTCAAATACTGGTGGTAACATGAAGTCATAAGTTACCCAATTCCCTACGCTATCGATCAACGTAGCGTTATTTCCACAATAAGGACATTCAATTTCTTCCATACTCCTTCAAATATTTAAAGAAAATACTTTTCCAGTTATCAAACATTTCCATTACTTGCGGCCCCATGTGCCGTTCATTAATCGAGAAAGACGTTAATTCCCTATCGAAATTATCCAATAGTCTTAAACTACATACATTTGACTCGCTAGAGGTATCATAACTTATCTCTAGGATGCTATCTACCTTAGCTTTTATTGCCTCTACTTGCAATGATTGAAATTCCTTTACTACTTCCATATTAATATAAATAAAATCTTATTACCAAGCCACGTCTTAATTTACATGTGCAAACGTCTTTACCTTCTCTGAACGCCCTATCGATAAGTTTGTTCGTTAGATCGATCCCGATTAGGTTTATGAGACCGGAGACACCTACTAAAGTTGTAATCTTCTCCCCGTTCAATATCCCATTTACCTTAATCTTAAAGGTCATGTTTATTTTCCTAGTTGGCCATTTGAGGCCATTGTAAATATCACCCGGTTTCATAACTAATCTTTATTGTTGACACCGCAAATATACTAAGTTTTTTTTATATACAAAGCGTAAACGATAATTTTTTATTATATTTTTGTGGGATGTAGTTATTTTGTTCTGATTTTCGATTTAAGCCACTTTTTACCCCCCCCCCTATATTGATATATCCGGCAAACGATATCGCCTTAAACGCAAAAAGAGAGGCGTTTCACAACGTCTCTCTCTAGCTGTCTTTAACAAAACCAATTTAAAAAACAAATAATAAACGACTACTGCCGTATGGTGATCCATTCCGCACCCAACACTTTAGTATAAGGATTTAGCGGGATGATCTCTTTGCGACTTTCTTTCACTCCCCATTTTATGAACAAAAATCTCTTAGGTATAATATGGTCTATGATCTTGAAAGAGTCTCTATTTTCGTATTTGCCTGTAAAGTTATCATATTTATCTACACATCCAATGAAATCATACCATTTATCGGATATATTTACGCATCTAAGGGTATCTACTATATAGTTATCTCTGTATACTATCGAATCCTTTACGTGCCCTTTAAGATCGTTAATAGTTCTAGTTTGCATATCAGTGATGGATTGCAACCTACTTTTATCAACCTTCAACGACTCGATAAGCTTTATGTCCTCTGATCTGATACGTTTGTACTCCTTCAATGTCAAAGCCATATCAGTTAATGTTACCACGTTCAACGAGTCTTTAGTTTTATAGGTCTGCATATCCCCTAAAGCTATCTCCATATTCTTTCGATATATTTCCTTTTGCTCTAGGTTATCCTTATAGCCTTTCCACAGCCAACAACAAATGATGATTAAGATAGGTATACCTATCATTTCGATCCACTTTCTCATATCAGTAGGTATTTATATTCCGGTATAGCGTCAAAACAAGGGCACGCTTTTATTCTTTCACAGGGATCAATAACCCCATTCCCGTTCAAGTCCGGGGAAACATCCCTGTGCCCTATGATGGCTTTTATCTCCCATCTGGTTTGTATATTACGTATAAGATCGATAATAGCAACCTTTTGGGCCTTCGTACGGGTATCTTTCTCTTTTCCGTTTGAGTCCAACCCGCCTTCATAGCAAATCCCTATAGAGTGCGAGTTATGGCCTTTTGTATGTGCTCCTACCTCATCCTCATTTCGTCCTACATAGATTTTACCATCTTTTCGGATGTAGTATTGATACCCGATATGTTTTAACTTGCCGGGAACCGATCTTTTGTACCCGGCTATTTTATGGCTCATATCAACTTGCTCAACCGTGAAATCAGCGTTTTCACGTGTTGCGCTACAATGTATTATTATCGTGTCTGGTCTCATTTTGAATTTTATTTATAAGATTAATAGCCTCGTTAACATCTTTAGTTTCCACGATCTTTTTAGCTATGGCTATGACTTGCGCTGCCGCTTCTGGGATATCCCCCGCATGCGATTTCTTACGTTTGCTATTCTCTAATACGCTACCGCCTTCAATCAGTAATATCGCAACGGTACATAATATTGTGGCGAAAGGCATTTTATAGAAAATAAAAAAGAACCCAATAACATCGAAAAGAAAGGTAAACATAAGGACCCGAAAATAATCGCCTATTTTTGTTATCGTTCTCCTAAACCCTTTTGAGTTCCGTTTTTCTCCAAGTGCTTTAGCGGTATTAATCCCGCTCCAAAAATCTATCATACACCCACTAGCCATAAGAAACCAACACAGCATGATTATAGCTAGCCTCAACACCATATAATTATACAGACCTAAATAGTTCCCTGTCTCAATAAATTCTATCATTTCTTCAACGCAAAAGGCCGGGAACCCGGCCTGTTATTAAATGTACCTTTTGAAATCTATCTCATCCAAATCCCCTTGGCCTATATAATCGCTTAGCCAACGGTTGAAGATCGCACCGGGATAACCATCTGGATCGCTAATCGCATCGTATGCGTTTTTGATACAATCTACTTCCGTTTTAACAGAATGAGGAAAATAATCGGCGTAACACATGTTAGCATGATATTGAGCGTCATAAATACGACTTTCATCGCATTTTAGCCCCAGCTTTTCAAAAGCGGCCATTACTTCTTTTGCGCTCCAAGAATGCAAAGGCGGCTCATCTACGCTTCTGCCTTGCTCAATCTCGATTTTGTTCACCATTTGGGAACAGGCCCATTTTGCCAAATCCTTGTTGAAATGCGAGCCATAATGCAAGATGTATTGCATATAGTCTACTCCGATATGGAAGTATTTTTCTCCCTTCTCTTTGAGTTTCTTTTTCAACTCAAACATTTCATCATCATCTATGGTTTCGTCCTCATCATCATTATAGCCCCATTCATTTCGATGATCATGTTGCTCATGATGTTTATTAGGCTTACCATGTGACGGATGATCCGGCATACTATCATGGTGGTATCTCTTACCCAATACCCTATGATTCCCGTGATTAACAATTAAAATTTTCTTCATGTCTATGATAATTTAGGCTTTCGCCGTTTGTTCTACCTCATTCTTGCTAGGCTCCTTCGTAAACAATGCGTTGTGGATATCCATAACCATTTGTCTTACCGGATCGATCTCTTTCTTAATCCGATCATCCAATATCTTCTCTATGTTGGCCGAACCTTGTTGCGTGTCCTCTTGTGGTACCAGATCGCCGAACTCACTCATGATCGAGTCGCATTCCTCAACTATTTTTTCATACCTACTTTTAGAATTGATGATTGATTGTGCGTTCTGCTTGATAATCTTCAATTCATTAAGCACTAATTCCGGGTTAGGGGAATAAGCGATACCATCATAGATTGATATATCAGAATCCATTTCGAGCGCAACGTTATATTTCTGCCCTTGGAAATCCATCGTAAACTGGCATACGGAAGCATATGTGTTTCCAACCTTTTGAAATTCAGGTTTGCCTACAGCCGCTATCGATAAAACATACACGGAAGGGATACCCGTTCGCATACTTTTCTCTAACGCTAGGACTTTATCGTTTGGTTTAAGATCAGCTATTTTCATTTACTATTTACTCCTATCATTCCCAAACCTACTTGTACCATATCTGGGTGCGCTTTCATGAAATCTACCAATTTGAGGAATGTATCTACTCCAAAATGATCAATCATTCCCTGTGCCTCATTAGCTACCCTTTTGGCCGTTTCTTGATCTGGACAATTAGTTATTAGACATATTTTGTATTCCATATTCTTTTAAATAGCATAGGCCCCACCTATTAAAGTGGGGCCTATTGTTTTTACAGATTTGCTGCGGCTGCTGCGGTAGAGCCGTATTCTTTCTTCAAAATAGCATCAAGTTTGAAATTCAACAAACTATCATCTTTGAATTTAAGTTCACGAGTCAAGCGAGCAATCTCTTGATCTTTGGCCTGATCCTTGATTAAGCACATGATCGCCTCTTGATTCTTGGTAATAGCACAGAAGTTACGTTCAGCTTGCAAAGCTAACTCGTTCTTCATATCCCGGATAAGGCCTTTTGTCTCACAGCAACAATCGGCTTGGCTGCGTTCCATTTGACACAGGCGATCCATGATACGGTTATTACCAGCTACATCCACATCTTTAAGATCACGGATATCATTGTTAACTTTGTAACCAAGATCGCAAAGTCCTCTTTCAGTAGTGAAACGGTTATTTAGGATTTCACGACCATTACCATCAATACGCCCGGATAGGCTTGCGTTAGAATCAGAGATATCTTTGTAAATTCCCGCTCTTGCCTCCTGTACGGTAGCTTTTACCGCTTCTACGTTGGCCTTAACGTCATTTACTTTGTCCCATACTGAAACAGCTGCCGCACCAAAACCGCCGCCTACTAATGCACCACCTACTGCACCCCAACCGGCTCCATAACCACGATTGCGATCATCACAACAACGATCACGATCAGCGTAAATCACTTCTGTTGTATCTGCCATGATTTTAAAATTTAAAAAGTTAATATTAAAAATACTCTATACTAAAACATTTGTCGGATAAGTATTGTTTACTACCCGACAAACTTAATATACAAATCTTCGAGAATGTCAAGCATTTTAACTTTTGAACCATTCGGGAAATCCACTGTCTCTTTTACGTTGATATCCAAGATTGATTCATACTCATCCTGCGTAAGCATTTCCATCTTATCGATTTCAACTTCTTCCTTGTAGACTTTCTCCGAGAACTTAATTAAAGCCGGATTGATATCTTTTTGTTCCGTCTTTTGCAAAAACGATTCCATTTCCACAATATCATCAAGTTCCTTTTGTTCTTCCATATTCAAGGCCTCCGCTTTAGTGCCTTTAGCTACACGATCCCTTAGTTCCATGAACCTAGGATAAAGTTCTTTGTATTGCTCTAGTTTTTCCGTGTATTCTTTAGGCGTGAAACCTTCTTTTGCGTCTTCGATCTTTTTGTTGGTTTCTTCGCTTATCTTTTTGTAAGCAAGACGCAACATCATGATCTTAACTTTCAACTCTTTGGATAGGCTTTTAACATTGCCGTCTACACCTTGTGTTAGATCGATACTCTTAATGATAGAGTAACGTGTTAATGCTTCTTCTCTAGTAATAAACATTTCTTAAATTGGTTTTTTAGGATTATAAACTAACCGTGTTCGAATCAGACTCAATAGCCGCTATCATTTCAGAGAAGAAAATAGCCCCCTTACTCATGTTGGCCATATCGAACATGTTTACTGTTTTCTCACCATTGCGATCATACCGGATATTACCAATAACAGTGTCATTAGTCTTATCCAGCACATCACAATACAATGTATTGATCTTTCCATCCTCTCCGCTTCTTTCAACGGTAGCATGATTTGCGTAAACATCTGATCCAACGCATCTCCATACAGCGGATTCAATGATCACTTTTTCTTTTGTTACTTGTACACTCATGATTTTAAAGTTTAATTAAACGTCCTCAAATATACATATTGTTTCACTAAAAACAAATCATTCCGGCCCCATATCCTCGATAGGCGTGTAAGTAGTCTTGATATTGGCTACATCTGCCGTACCAGCTATCCAGTATTGATAAGAGCTATCTTGCGATATTGTCTCATAATATGGGCCTACTGTTTTTTCTGTTTTTGCTGGTACTACTACCGAACCTATACTTACATTCTTGATCGTTTCGCCTTTTGAAGCCGGATCATCACCGAATTTAGCTCGCATGAATATAGCCCTAACATTAGGGAATGTAACTTGACCACTATTATCATTCTTAACATGTACATAGTACTTAACATTCGTTCTGCCGCTATTGGTGTATACGCCTAAGCAATATACTTGATATAACGTCCCTTGGGCCTTGATATTTATTCTTAAATCTTGTGTCAACGGGAATGTAATAAACGTTGATACCGGGATATTGCCTGTAGACGCAAAAGCTTGACTACTAAAAAAGGGAAATAGCTTCCAAATACCATCGTGAGAATCTGTTAATCCGGCGAATGTCATAGACACTGATGTGCCTCCCATCTTGCTACTAGAAGTACCTATCATGTATCGATTGTTATTTTGATACAATACCGCACCTAGGTAATAATTAGCCAATGTCACACCAGATATAGTAATGTCTGCTAACGTAAGGTTATAAGGATCGCCTACTGGGACTGCTAGATCGAAATCCACTTGAATCGCACCACCTGTGATGTAATAGGTATCTTGCAAAGGGATGTTTACTGGCTCTATCGCTCCATGATAATATTGATAGAAATCATCAAGTCTATATGGCTGTGCCGAATTACCTGCGGGCGGGACATAATCCCATTTATCCAGCTTATTTATCAATTGGTATAAAAATGTACCTACCCCTGTTACCGTCCCCACGGAGCCATAGGTTTTAACACTCAATCCACACTTCCCGTCCGATCCCTTCCACCATGTTTCCGGCAATGATGGACGGAGACCATTATATGCTACTGGTTTATGTTTAGACCATTTGTTTATTTTCTGTCTAGCTATCGAATTACCACCGCATAGCCCCCCTACTGTAGTTGTAGGCGCATCCAACCTATTCCTTACTTTTATAACAGTGATTGGATTTGTCAAAACATCTGCCATGATTAAACCTCCTTAGTAATTACGTCCCCTGTAACGAGAACTTTGTTAGTTACTAAGAAGGTTCCATCTACTGTTAGATCGCCTTTAACGATTGATCCATTGAAACTTTCCGGTTCTTCAACACATATAATTTCCCCCCCCCCTATAATAATTATATTATTGGCAAAGAGATTTCCGCATATTAACATTTCATTCATTATAAGTACCCTCCTGTCTTCCAACGGTACGCCAAATACCGTCATATAGTTGTAAAATAGTAAATTCAAAAGTAAACGGCCTTGTTATGCCAGAATTTCCGGTATAAATATGGAACGTGTATGATTTAGTCGCTCCCGGTGCCAATGAATCATTTACATTTGGGGAAATAGAGTAAAATACCAGATTTGTATCTTTCTTTTCTTCTCCCGTATCAAGATATCTCATGACAAGTGAATATCTCAAATACTGATTAGATGTATTAAACGGTCTAGTTGCGCTATTCTGGTTCACTACCGAAAAACTGCCCTTTATCTGGGTAAATGTTATGCTCGTGTATTTGATACCGCCTCCGTTCCAGCCTCCCGGAACGACCACATCATATGATAATTTTGTGGAAGCGTCCGTGTTTTCAACTACTCTATGTATCTCCGATTCATCCCTAAACGGCAATGGCCAGAATAAAGCCCCTAGAGGAAACTCCCCTGTAGCATCATCCCAACTCATCTTGAAATTGCATAGGCCTACGATAATATCGGTAGTCCCCGTTTTAAACCAGTTAGTGAATTGGGTATTGAAATAAAAGGATATTGTCTGATTACCTAAACCTGTCTTATTAAACGCCGCTTGGGTAGTTGCATAGATAGGTGCGTATGTATGATCAGATGCTATCATCCTGCATATGAAATACAAATCATCAACCATATACGAGAACAAATCCCCTAGAAGCAATGACAGGTTATTTACACCGGTTTCCCTTATACGTATGTGGCATATTTCCCGGTTGTAAATCTTTTCCGGGAACTCCACGGTATATTGAGGTTTAGCAAAGTGATAATAATCCTTGAAATCCCTTAGCCTAAAAGGTTCAGAAGAACCTCCCCTTGGGGGTTCATAGGTGTATTTCTTTGTTAACATATCCTCAAACCTAGAGGATGATCCCGGCACATTGATCCCACAATTCCTAGATTGGGCCTTCCACCATTCGGAAGGCCTGTTTTGTTCCCCTGCGAAATTATACCTAACTGGCTTGTATTTCGCCCACATATTAATTTTTTTAGCTACAGAGGCATTGCCCCCGCACAATGCCCCCACAGACGTAAAAGGTGCGTCTAAACAATTCCTAACGTCTATCGCACTAACATTTCCAGATATAATTCCATTCTTTAATGCCATATCATTTATTTTAAGCCGCTTCTAATTTAGCTAATCTTTCTTTTAGAGAGGCGATTTCTATTTTTAATAAATCTATCTCGTTCTTGTTATCTTGCACAAGCTGGTGCACTTCTTTAAGCCCATTGACAGCGATAGCTACTCCTAGCGTTGCGTACTCTACGGAATAATATTCCTTTCCATTGATACTGTTATTGCTTACGACCTGCGGGAATTGCTTGATAACATCTTGTGCGCTCACTCCGATTCGAATTACACCATCGTTTAAATCTTTTCGGATGTAATAAAACGCTGATATGTCTTTTATCTTGCCTAATATATCGCTTATATCTTCTAGGCGATATTTCAGACGGATATCCGAACCGTTGGAATAGGAACCGGACACATACATATTACCGCTTGGTGAAAATGATCCTTTATTATTATTCGTTCCCCCAAAACAGAAATATACAATATTATCGCCTCTCTGGGACAAATAAAAATTATTAGTACCACCAGATAACCCTAAAGCCCCCCATGTAGCTTTAATAGTTATATTGTTAGTGACTTCACCACCATTCCATGAAGGCCCGGGGGAACCTGTAGCTCCTTTTAGATTGACATACGATCCCCATGCCGTTGATCCTCCATATGGTGTTACTCCCATTCTTAACGATGTACCGCTCCATTGGTAGGTGACACTTGCGCCTTGTGTGCCCGTAGCCCCTGTATTTCCTCTAGGTATTCCTAGGCTCAAAGCCCCAGTGGAACTATTCCATGAAGCGTTAGTGTTTGATCCGGGATTAAGGGTTGTGGCTGTTACGCTTCTGATCGGGCTGGTTGCGCTGGCCTTTAACGTAACATATCCACTAGATACGGTAAAATAGGTTGAGTCAAACCTAGCAAGGCCTAACGCATCATAACCGGCGGTTGGACTGGTTATATTGTACGAGCTACTTCCATAGGCTACCACATCCTGTTGCATGATCAGAGAATGAGTACCATTCATGTTACCGTTTGAGTACATATAGAAAGAAGCGTTCGTTCTATTTTCGGTTTGATCCTTGTCAAACATATAGAACCCGAATTGATGGCTACTATCCGCACCTTGTAAGCCGCCCAAATTGAATACTCTACCAGTATATGTTTTCCATCTATACAACGGGAAATAAGTGGATGTTGAAGTGCTGGTACTATCTATCATTATAGCCCCATCTGTTTTCCCGGATATCCAATTACCATTTATGCCAGTTAAATATAACCTTACCCATCTTAATGAAGATGTACCCAGCATACAGGTGGTAGAATTCGTTGGATAGCAACTTCCTCCAATGGAAATAGAGGGTGTAATTTCGAAACGACCGTTGTACGCTATTATACGGTGTGTATAATCAGAAGTGCTATTATTATAATGGAAATCGATATATGGGTTAACATGATTTAATTCTATGTATCCTCTACTAACCAGAGCGTTATTGCTACCACTATTATTATTAGTATTAATGTCTCCAATATATATCGCCTGCGTAAAATATCCATTATTGAACCTTCTTGATGAGTAGCCAACACTATAAGAGTTATTCAATCTAGGATATATATCATTAGCAGTAATAGCCCCTACAACTTCTAATTTATCTACTGGGCTATTGGTTCCGATTCCCCAGTTCCCATTAAACTTGCCATAAAACATATGAGTAGTAGTCGCACCATACCAACCAAGCGATAGATAATTTTCTTGACTGTCATCTGCTGCATGATTATAAGTTAGTTCCAAGCAATTATAATTCGACATGTCCTTTCCTATTCTGCCTCGCACATTGGTTTTTGTGCTCATTAGGTTAAATGCGTCCTCTGCCGTCCCACTAGAGGATATAACGCCCTTAACATCGGCTGATCCATTGAATGATTTTCCCCATATAGTTCTAGCGGTAGCTAATGTAGTTGCGGTACTAGCGTTACCGATTAATGATCCATTAAAACTAGTCGCTGTTATTTTGGAATCTTTACCATAATCACCATTGTTACCAGAACTTGACAGTGACATAGGCTCTACATAGTATTCATTACCAGCTGAAGTACTTCCAACATTAGTTCTAGCATAGTAAATATTTATGCTGTTTATTCCAGCACTGCAATATATTCTATAAGTAGCTGTTCCCCCTCTTAGCCAAAACACGATAATGGATTTGGTATTTCCCCGAACTTCTACTTTCTTCAACAAACTTGCATATGGTTGTAGATTGCATAATGTAGTAAAAAAGTTCGCATTGCCATCCCAAGGTCCTATTCTACCAATACCTACATAATTCATACTACTAGTTTTATTAATATGGTTGCCAGACCAATTAGGATTTGATGTTGAACCTAACGATTTACCTACACCTACTGTATATGGGACTCCATTGGTAGTGATTAAAACTTCCAATACTACAGGATAGAATGTATTATAATCATTTGTTACCGTTATTTCCCTAGACCTAGCAGTACTAGTATCATACCAATCAATTGTTGTATTATATAAATTACTCCTATGATAATTATCCAACATATCAGCGTTAAGGTTATTACACAGCGTAGTAGAAACCACATCGATAGGTTTAGTCCCCGTAGCGACTCTGGATATATATCGTCCCGTGTTGTACAAGAACATATTTGGATCACTGCCCTCTAAAATACCTTCCTTACTTATAGCAAATCCGTATCCAGCCCAAAACGTATCATAATATTCATGTCTTAACACCACGTTTTGTGTTGCGTCTTGTGAGGCAGTAAATTTTATACCTGCGGCCTTGCTTTTTGCATCACTAATAGTTGATTTAAGTGTCAATTGACTGTTTATTGTATTAGAAGCTATAGTTAACGCTCCGCTCATCGTATCCCCTGCTTTCTTGACATATCTACCATCTAAGACGGAGGCGAACGTCTTTCTATTATAGACAATGTTACTACCATTCGATGCTAGCTCATACACGAAATCGCCCGCCGTCCCCGGAGTAACCCCGGCGATCGAACCGCCTCCTCCCGTAGAACTTAGAACGCCGCTTGCGTCAATAGAGAGGCCGGAACCCACTTTTATCATTCCTAAAGCGTCCTTTCCGGCTATTGGCTTTACGATATCCCATGTGCCGCTTTGATACGCCACTACATCGCCAGTGGCTCTTATATTTTTGCTAGACGTGAAATTGCTCGTACAATTCAACGTGTCGCTTGACGTTGTTATGAGCCGGGACGTGTAATCGCTCGTACTATTACCATGATGGAAGTCGATATGGGGGGTGGTAGCATTCAATTCCAAGTATCCTTTGCCAATATAAGTATTATTGCTATTACTAGTACTACTAGTATTAGCATCTCCTATAAGTATAGCAGCTGTAAAATATCCATTTGAGAACCTTCTTGATGAGTAGCCAACACTATAAGAATTATTACTTCTAGGATATATATCATTAGCCGTAATAGCCCCTGCAACTTCTAATTTATCTACTGGGTTATTGGTTCCGATTCCGACATTGCCACCCTCGGTCATGGTTATTTGCACTCCGGATGTAAACATCTTCAATCCATAATATCCACCTAGTGTAACATATTTACCAGAATTGGCAACAAGCCCTAGTCCATACCAATAAGCGTTATCTTGACCTATAGCACCATTTATATCTTTAGGATTAAGCGTTATGCCCTTAGATGAATGTATACTCCCTACATTAGTCATATTACCGCTAATATTAGCTGTGCCATCGAATGACTGGCCCCAAATGGTTCGGGCTGTTTCGAGCTTTGTGGCGGTACTAGCGTTACCACTAAATGTCCCGGAATATCTCCAAACGTAATTATCTGTGCCAAACATTCGTAATATACCACTAAGGCTATTATACTGTCCGCTGCAATATCTAGGTAATAATGTTGTATTATTATATCCACTATTGCTATATAATGATAACACAAGCCATCCAGTGGAATTAGGAGTTACTTTTCCTTGTAGTGTTATAGTCCCAGTATTAGCATAACTCTTAATAGCCCATTTGCATATAGCTTTCAAAAAATCCTCTGTAGGATGCCCGGCATTCTCATAATCACTTCTTAGCAATCCTTGGGAAATCAAAGCGCTCCATGATGGGAAATTAGCGTATAGGGCCACTCTATTATTTTCGAACCCAGCATGATAACCATCTAATAGATCAGCGTCCAATCCCGATCCAGAGCCATCGTTCCCGGCATGCCAAAATGTTATACCCTTATCAAAAGATATTACTGTATTATCGCTTTTCATAGAGGCGTTTGTAAATGCGTTACCATTTCCTGTTATCTCTATTCCGGCGATAGTACCACCGCCGCTGCCGTCAATGATTCTAACAAGGCCGTTTACTACCTCGAATTGCGTTTTATCATATCTTGACATACCTACCGCATCGTATCCAGCAAGCGGTTTACTAATGTCGTAATTACCGCTGGCATACGCCACGATATCCCCATTGGCAAATATATTGTGGTTAGCGTCAATCTTGACATTATGAGTCGTATCCGTGTAATTTAGGTATAGGTTGTTTGTAGCACTACCATACACCCCATTTATCGAGTTGCCCCCGGAGAACTTGATACCTTCCGCTGATTTGTTTTTAGTGACAAGGATAGATTTATCGGCATTGAAGTAAACCAAGGTATTAATACTATCCACGCTTGTCATTGCCCCTTTAACGATCCCAGTAGATTTATCGAACGCTTGTCCCCACCATGTACCGTTATACAACTTCAAGAATCTAGCGTCATTACCTTGCATTACCGTGTTCTCTAGCTCGCCAAAAACAACGTTGAATTGGTTATCTGTACCCCCATTTATGGACGCTAGGCTTAATCCTTTTCCGGCGTAATATCTCTGTCCTACCGCACCTACCTTTAGACCAACCAAGCCATTATCTATGGTAAAATCGGATGAGTTAAAACGGGCCATACCTAACGTGTCATATCCGGCGGTAGGCGTGACTAAATCATAGTTCCCAGACTGGTAAGCCACGATATCGCCTTTGGCCATGATATTGCTATCTCCGATAAACTGTTTAGTTATATAGGCCTCGCTATTATCTTCCTTAATGTATAGGTATTTGATCTTCTTGTCATTCGTCCACAATTCGGAAGGTTTCCCAGTACCACCGCCTAAAAGTCCAATTGACATTTTCTTAGCCTCCCCAGTTCCGGTATCGATAGCTACCCATGCCTCTTTAGGCAATGTCGTTTGTTCTTCCAATTGCCGGATCAATTTACCCGTAAATTCCGTATAAGCCTCTGCAACCCCATCAACGGATGCTCCGTATTGCGCTATCACGTTTGGCGAAAACATGATAGGTACACTAGCCGCTGCTAGTAGGGCATTCTTAAAAACCGACTGCGAGCCTTTGTATGCTGATATCTTCTGTAATACGGTATTACTTTCAAATGTTATGGTGACTTGCGCCAAATCCCCAACATCATTCCATTGGTATGAAGGCGTGAAATTATAAGCCTCATAAGCGTTACCGTCTTTTGTTATGGCCACATGATCATGCAAACGGATAATACGTATAGCATCACACAGATATTCCGGGGCGGCAATAACCATTTTGTATTGCTTGCTTGATATCTGGTTCTCAACGAACGTAAACCCGCCTCTTTTAGTGCTTTCTTCCTCAAATAGATATTCCGGTTTCGCTATCTCCGTACATAGGAAAAGTTCAAACTTAAAACCATTGTCATAGGTCAACGCCCCTTCATCAAAAATGATTGGATCTGCGTTGTAATACTCAACCTTTACCAGCTTACCGATATTGGCATAGGCCGTGAAAACTTCGGAATAGTATGTGTCATTGCCAATGACCACTCTCATCGTGTATTGCCCCGGCGTTAAATTCGCATAGTTCCCGCATTTAAACTGCATGACCTTGCTATTGCCAATAGTAACTACGTTTACGGACATGTAAGATGTGACCGTTGCGACTTCAACGCCCCGATCATTGTAAATCTTTGCGGATGTAAGCGTAGTTGATTCGGACGAACCTCTGATTATCTGAAAAGGCGTAACCCGATTCAATGGCATGTACAACGGGTATTTAATCCCATAGTTGTAAGGACGTGCCTTAAACATGTCGTTCTGGCTCTTATAAAAGGCCAATGGATTTAAATTGTTATTCGGTGTCATATCAATATTTTAATGTTACGTTATTCATTCTAGTGCTCAAAGATACGGTACATTTATCGATTTTACCCACTCCTAAATCAGTCTTTATTAAAGCCATAGGATCGATATCATCGTAAGTAGAGAATTTAATGGACTGTTTCATTTTCCGTGTTACAGATTGTGCCACATATTCGGCATTGTTAATGATCAAGGTTCTACCGGGCATATCGTATACCCAGTAATCCGGTTGAAGCACTATGTAGGCTAGGTAACCGTTTTGGAGATTATAAGTAAACCCGCTTATAGTCCTCTCCACAAAAGGCAATGTGTATTGTCGTAGCGTATTGTTGTAAAAACAAGACATTACGACAAATCCATCATCCGCTATCTGGTTAGGGTTAGATAAGATAAAGTCAACATCACTTGTAAACTTACCAACGGTTATTTCCTCTATATTACCTTTTTGTACGGTATTACTCTTTACCTCTATTGGATACCCTTCGAATGGCTCTGTTACATCATTCGCCCATGAGAACTGAAAACGCTCTGGGGAATTATCCTTGTCGTACTCGAATGAGTTTTGCCCCATACACCAAGGTTTATTATTTGATGGCTGGATCGTAGTAGTTAAATCCAGCCCTATTTGTTGCTCGGACTCATATGTACCACCATTATAGTAATATTGGATATGCTCTATTATCAATTTGGAATCTTTGATATGCCATTTTAACTTAAACGTATTATACAGCATACTTAAAACCTCTCCTAGCGTTATAGGGGCCTTCATCGCTGGTTGATCGTAACCCGCCTTCTTTAAATTGCTAGTAGGTGTTATGATGAGATTTATATCTTTATGAGATATAGGATCACTCCCACTGTACAAGAATTGAGAATAAGCGGTCGTATTGCTATGCGTTATTCCGGGTGCGATTTCATTCAGCAATACTTGAATCACGCTATAGATTGGATAAGCATCATTTAACACGAATGAATTTCTACCTATTCGATCTATCTCGTTTACACTATCATTATATTTGAACCAGTAAGACGAATTAGTCCAGTTCGATTTACTCAAAGGCAAATACCCGCCTTCATCCTCTGGTGGTAAAAAGTATTTACCGTTTGAGTCCATGCCCCATTTATTAGGCGTGTCTGTTTTTCTTGCCGACACAAATACCACATTACTAAACGAGACCTTTGCCCCATACTTGTAATTAGGATTTATTTCTAAAGAGTCTTCACTTGTGATCCTGTATAGATCGTATCCTGTTATACTTTGGCGGTCTGTTAGTATCCTGCTTTGGATGTAGTTGCTTCTCCAAGTCATTGTAACGTTAGTTACTGGCGGCGTGACCATCTGCATAGTTATGGTATCTTCCCATAACAATTCCCCGTTTTCGCTTACCCCGGCATATGTCTCACCTTCCCAATACAAAGTCCCGTTGCTTATCCCATATATCTTAAAGGTAGTAGTCCCAGACGTATCAACGGTATTCATGGCTATTTCCATACGGTACAACCCTTTATCATCATATGCCGTCCCTTCGTAATTCGTACCCGAAGATACATTATTCCTGTATAATACCCCTGTATATATGGTGCCATTGCTCATAGTGAATGTAAGCATAAATGATGAGAAAGCCCACATATTCTGTGTTAGCCCAGCGTCATTTATTACGTCTTGCTCCCAATACGTGCCAGAAGCGTAAGAAGTGACCGAAGAATCATTCTCTATGTGCAATTGGACGCATGGCCTTTTTACTACCATACATTTTTGTATTTTAGGAGACAGCTTGATCAAATCGAACTCCTTGTCTAGCCCGGCCAACACATCCGTATAACCATCATCCGTTTCCACTTTTATAGATACGGTTCTATTGTCATAATTCCAAGAGCAATCCGTTTTGCTAAATTTACTTATATAGTAGTCGGAAAATGCGCCTTCATCCTTTGATCTGGTTATCTTCAACGTCATTTCTGCCTCAATAGATTTCTCCGCAATAAACACGAAATCCTCACGCTGGAAAACCAAAGTACCCGACAATTTTCGCCGGGTAAATTCTTGACCTGATTCTGGGGATATATCCATAGATAGATCATTTGAGTAGATAGCCGGGTTCATTTCCCGGCCATCAACATAGAACTTATATCTTATATTCATTTGTGTATGATTTTAACGTTACCTCTTATTTCGATCAATTCTCCGTTCTTGCCTTGGTAGAACCTACGATCTCCTTGCTCCTTGATATCGGACAATATCGATTCTACTCTACCCATATCGGCAGACACGCCCGTATAACTTACGCTTAAACCTTCGGTTGAGTAGGCCCCTAGGAACGCTCTTTCAAACGATCCGTTATTGAGCGTATTTACGATTTTTGGTAGGATATCACGGTATTTCCGTGTATTCTTCTTATTGATAATCGCTAAAGCCTCGCCGCCTTCTGCCCTACGTTCCCTTCCGTCCGGCATATGGCCAATAGGGATATCATTACCGCTCTTATGAGAACCGCCGCTAAGAATCTCCAAACCTCCTTCTCCATACGTTTGTGATTGCGCTTGGGTTCTTGTTAATTGTGATGCTTTTATCTTTGAGGCCGCAAATGTAGCCCACATCAAACTTATAGCCGGGATCGCTAACCAAGGGAGTTTTAAAGCCGCCCATATTCCAGCGGATGCCGTTATAAGATCGCTAGTTTGCTTTAACGTGTTTATAGCTTCTTGCGCCTTTTGCGCCTTTCTTTGCTCTGCGATCGCTTTAGCTTGGTTCTTCTTTGCCAAAGCTAGTTCTTTTTGGGCCGATTCTACGTTATTAGCGTATCCATTGTTCCGGGCTTCTATCTCCGCATCTAGCCTACTCTTTGCCGCATCTACTTCCTTTTGTGCGTTATTAACCATTTCCTGCGCTATCTGCGATTGTGCGGATAATATCTCATTCAGTTTCCCGATCGAGAATCCTACACTTTCGTTAATAGCGTTTTTACTTTCATCATCCAGCTTTATCCCCAATAGACTATATATATCCTTAGTCTTATTCTTGCTGGTTTGCTGATTGATTTCCCTTGTCAACGTAGCCAGCATATTTTGGATCGTTTTGCGTTCTATGGCCGTTAACGCTTTGCCATTGATGGAATTTAGCTGTAGTATCTTTTGCCAACGTTCCTTTTCGGCTTTCATACGATACAATGTCTTCTCATCCTCTGATCGCTTTATTAGATTGAACTCGCTTTCTTGCAATTCGGCCATTGCGTCAAATTGTGATAACGACATTTGGACGTTGAATGATCTTGATTGATCCATACGCTGTTTATCGTATTTAGCGTTAATCTCCGCTTCGCTTTGTCTCATGCTTTCTTGCAACTGGCTATTCTTAACGATTTCCTGCTTTCGCTGGTTCTCCAAAAGTGCCATTTTAACATCAAATTCGGCTTGTGTGTTTTTAGTCGTTGCCTCTAATCTAAGCTGCAAAGCGGCCTTTTCATTATTAAGCATCGCCAATTGTTCTTCCTTGCCTAATTCCTCGATCTGTTTCATCCCGGCCTTAACGTTATTGGCAATGATGATGTTTATGAGTCTACGGGATTCTTCCGTCAAATCCTTATCCGTTTCAAGCTTGTTTTTGAGACTTTCGTTTTCGGCCTTAGTCTGATTCAATATAGCTTGCGATCTTTTGCGGAAGGAGTCTGTTTGTAGCTTATTCTCGCTCTCGTAATATTTCTTCAATATATCGAGATTCTTTTCGTTGATCCGTTGCGTGCGATCTTTAGGTTCTTTACCCTTCTTTTTGTCCTTAGTCGGATCAGAGGACAAAGCCCCGATATCTACTCGTTTGGCTAATTCCTCCATCGTTTTCCCAAGCTTATCGGATTCCTTTTGTAAATCGGCTGCTTTTTGCTTGGAGTTAGCCCATGCCAGAGCAAGTTTACCGTTCTGGGCGATCGCCACTTGAACCATCTGCGAGTTTGATCCATATTTACGTGTTACAGCCTCAATACTTTCTGCGGCCTCCCTTGCGCCTTGTGATAGCAATTTGCGTTGTTCTAAATTATTGTCTTGTATTTTGGTCTCAACCTCTAGTTGCTGTTTGGATAATTCGATCAACTTTTCTTCTGCCGCTCTAGCTTTCGCACTGTTTAATATCGCTTTCGCTAACTCGTTATATTTAGAGGCGGCTTTTCCGGCCAATATTTCTTCATCCGTGAAATTCTCGAAATACTTCGGGTATTCTTTCTTTAATGCTTTCACTGCCGCTATTCGGTCATTGTAAGATTTGGTCATATCTTGACTACCATTATACAGTAGCTTAATGTGTACCAAGTCCTTTTGAGCCTCTTTAGAACCTGTCCTTAAAGCCTCATTATATTTCGTCAAAGCGTCTTTTGCAGCCGTAGTTACGGAAGTGCTTTTTACCATATTGCCGATAAACTTTACGATATCACCTCCAAAAAAAGTTAGCAACGTGACACCGATACTCATGAGCGCATTCCATGACACGAATGTTTTCAATACCGATCCAAACACCGATTTAGTCTTTAGGCCTTGTGCGGCTAAAGCCTTATTTTTAGCGATCAATGCTTGAATCTGATCACTCAATATCGGAAGGTTATTCGATATGGCCAGAAAAAAGGTATTAGCAGATACCGCCGCCGCTGGTGCCTCTCGAAGGACTTGTGCCATAGCCATGTTTAGGCCCCTAGTAGATTTCTCGTAATCTCCTACTGATAAAGTATGCTTTCCTGTAGATTCTTGAAGCATCTTCATCTTTTGGTAGATGTTATACGTTGTTTGTTCTAATAGTTGGCCTTCTTTCGTATTCTTACGATATTCTTCCGTCATTGCGTTTAACTTGATCTTATTCAAGCTGTATTGCGCTGACAGATGATCATAGGAACCTTCCAATGAGTTGTTAAGCCGGGCCGTCAATTTATTGATCGTGTTATGATCATGTTGCTGCTTTTTCAATTCAGTTATCCGCATAGCCGTTTCTCCCATAGCGGCTGTAACCTTTTTTTGCTCTGCGGCTAAACGATCGGCCTCCGTTGCTGCTTTCCTTACGATTTCCCGTCCTTCCTCTGTTACCGTATTGGTTTGCTTTAGTTGTATCTCCAATTCGGTAGCCCCTTTCTTCGTCTTCTTTTGTAGCGAAGAAAGCTGTTTGTTTAATTCCGTCAATTGTTCAACCGCCGTGATAATACTATCATCCGGTTCAATTAAATCACGGTATCTAATCGGATTATCTGACATATCTTATTTCTTTAAAATTAAATCATAACCTCTCGCTTGTATGCTCGATATTTCTTCTCCTGTCAAATTCAAGAACACATCCCGGTTTACGTATATTGTCATTCTATCAAATCCGGCTTTCTCCCTATCATAAGATAGACACAACATCGTTTTGATAAAGGATTCATGAGAATATCGATACACGTTAGACAAATCCAGTTCTTTCCAAAAAGGATTACCACCTATGCCCCTTATATATAATTTCGTTTCCTCATCGCAAGCCTCTATAGGCTCATCCAACGAAAGAATAGCTTTTGGCCATTCCATTAAGGGGACATTTTTCAATTTAAGCCCTAGTTTTTCTAGGGCCTCTCTAATATCTTTCAGAGATTCTATAAGATTTTCGAATGTTGCCATTAGAACGTTCCTGCCATTAATTTGTTTACAGCTGTTTCCAATGCCGTTAAACGATCATTTAATAATTTGCCCTGCCTAGCCGATAAAGGATCGGTCATTGACTCATTATCTAAAGCGTCAACGGTAACACATAGATTACTACTGTTTGAATCAGTGGTATTATCTGGTTTGATAGTCAAATCTACCAAGCCCATCCCACCTTGCATATATGAGAACACGATATTATCTCCGGCTTTGTATTTCGATGCTACAAGAAAATACATAACACCTTCTGTCGTAATCAATATGTATTCACTATCATATGCCGCCAAAGCCTTTTGATATAAATCGCTTTCTGATACATTGAGTATGAAAGATGATACACCTCCCGTGCCTAAAGAATCTTGTATCTCTGTTACTGTAGGCGAACCGGTTCTAGGGAATGTATACTTAAACATCTTTAGGCTCTTAGTATCATTACCAACTAAGACAGTGGATGTAGACAATTCTATATTATCCGCTGAATAAAAAGCATTGACTACCGTTTGATAATCACCCCCATTTAGGATAACGATATTTTTGTACACGAATTTAGATACGGTATTAAATGATGATGGCATACTCCAATCAATCATCAATGTTTCTTCCCCCTTTCCGGGTGTTGTTCTTTCTGTCGTTGCTTGCCCTTTTTTGAAAATATAATCAACGACATCTGTCTGGTTAAGCCTTGTAGATAGCGTTAATGTGTTTCTTGATTTATCTACAATGCTGCCACATACCGCAAAATAGCCATTCCTGCTTTTAATGATGATCGAAACGCCTTTTTCTACAAGCCCTAGAACCAGATCGTAGTCATAATCCAACGCATGATCCAGATAATCCAAAAGAAAGGTTCCAGTAGATTCCGGCTCTTTTAATTCCTCTTTGGTAGGGGCACTACCCTTGGTAACACGGATGATCATTTGAGAAATGCCATCATTTGAAACCAACGGGGAAAACAGCATTTCTATCGATCCTTCATTTATGTTTAAATGAGGGCATACGCTATATTTCCCGGCCTCATCGATATCTACTATGATCTTGCCATTGGTATAAGTGTCAACGATAAAATCATATGCGGTCTGACCTAGCCCCATGACATTTGTAAATATCAATTCTTTCTCCGCTTTAGCGGAACCGTCCCCTATCGTTATGTCACTAGATAAGTCAATCACGAAAGGATATCCCGTTTTTCGTGTCATACCGTTATAAGGAACCAACTCAAACGCCGGGGACGAATCGATCGTAGTCATTCCCAACTCGCCGCCATTTTCTACTAGCACACACACATATATCCCTGTATGGACTTGATCCTTTCCGTAAAAATTGAAAGAGATAACACTATCTTTAACGATATATTCGCTTATCTCCATTTTATCGAAACCGGTTCGCAAGAATAATTTAAGCTTCTTGCTCTCTAAATCCTCTGGCTTACCTATTCTAGTTATATTCCAGTTTACGATGAGGTCATTACCTATTCTTATTTTATCCATGTTATTTTAATTAAATTTCGTGTTTGAGACAATTTTATTTCGGCCTATACATATTGCCACATCAATTACAAACCTTTCTCTGCGGCCTTATTTCTGGCCTTAGCAACCTCTTTTAGATAATCAAAGGAGTTATAGAATGTCTGAACCGATATTTCCGATACTTTGATATTTAGTTCTTTCGAAAGCAATAGACACATCTTATCGAAATCCTTGTCATATCTAACCTCTACGCTTTTCGGGCCGTAAAAGCATTTAGGGCGATTGTATAGAGCTATCTCTAAATCTAGTTTCTCTATCTGCTTTTCCCGGTTCTTGCCATCCTTGATTTCCTCTAACTGCAAAAGTGTACGCTTCCGAAGAAGATCGTACACCTCATAAATTCCGCTGTCCTCAAATTTCCTTGGAAAGAATGTATTTAGTTCCTTCTCTATTTTTTTTTTGATCGACTGTAATAGCCGATCAAAAAATGATTTAGGGACATCGTTTAGTTTCTCCATCGTTCGTTTCAATCCTTCATCTGACAGGTCATTGCATATGACATGATCAACCGAATGCACCAAGCACATAAAAGCCAAATGAGCCGGGTTAATGGTTTCTGCGACCAGATAAAGATTTTGCCGAAGGTTATTCAGCTCTTGTACCGCCAAATCGGGATCATGGCCGATAAACTTGATAGCCCGGTCAATATGTACGTTGATATCGTTAAGATCGGAACCTATACCCGAATCTATAAGCATATATTTATTGTACTTGTGGAACCGGATGATTGGGAGTTCATCTATACTATCGTACAGAATGACTATGTGATTATTTATTACCTCTCTTTTCATAAGAATTTTCGTGATATTGGTGTACTGAACAAAGGTATTAAAAACATCCAATAATCTTGCGTAACGATAACTACCAACATCGATACAAAAAGATTAATCCAGAAGGAAAGACAAAAATCACAATTGAACAAATCGCTAAATAGCCGTATAGGGCTATACATTACTATGTATCCACGTAATCCTATTTTATCCAAGAACAAAAAGATAAAGCAAGATATCATGGCTATCATGAAAACTAGACCTACAATATTCAACATATCAATATCATTTACAAGGTTCATTATATGTAATCTCCCCAGTTATTTTAAAGCCGTTCCAAGGCCACATTAAGTATTGTGTATCGATCTCATCGCACGAGAACCCGGAGAAGACATTGCTATACTTCTCATATATTTTCTCTACAGTCACGTTAGGGCATAGCTTCAAGCATCCCAAAACATAATCCTTGCATAGATCGATATCCATCATTTCGCTTGTACCTTCTTTGTACCAAACAATAAGAGAGTACCCTACTTTGTATTTATTCGTTTCGAACGATACATAGTTGATACTCTCTATTGGATCATCTAACATGATGAAAGCGTAGCCATGACCACGGCTATCTAATGGTAACATATCCTCATATTCCCCATTCCCTATGTAGAAACCGGGATATCGGTATTTTTTACCGTTTCGTATCCGCTCATTGGCCCTTGCACGCCCATAGACGTAATCTATAAATGGGACACTACACAAAGCGTCCAAGATAGAGTCTATCTTATTACCTAAAGCGGACTCAAAGTAATTGTTAATTTTTTTTGCCATTCAATTTGTCTTTTAATTCGTTCAACACTTTAGGGTAAAGATAATGGTAAATTATATCGTTTAGGTTCTCATCCGTCAAACCTATAATTTCATCCCCGTACCCTAACATCAATTTTTCAGCTTTCCAATCTCCCGCTTTGATCTCAAATCCATCTGCCGTAAAATCGATGAAAAATGAGGCCTCAAAGTCTCCCGTATCACGTAACGTAACTCTGTTTGTCGGCTGGCCTTTCTCTTTCTTGATCGCTATAGTCATAGGGCTATAAGGCGCATAACTAGCAATAGATACGTTATCCCTAGTTATTCCTTCTTCGTATAATTGCGCTTCCGTGTTATAATCCAAGATTATTTCTTGGTTTTCCTCGATACCTTCTCTAAGTATATCCGGTATACTTTTCTCGAAGCCCTTCAACTTACGTATTAGATTTGTGATCACTCTCATACCGTTTGCATTCTTATGCCGTTATTCCTGCAAGGCATACATATTTTATTGAGACCGCTAAAATCAGTCTTGATAGCTTGGTAGGCTTTCTCTAGCTCCCACTTTAGGCCAGATCGCCTAGGACTTTGAGTATCGCCGTCTATTTCATAGAGCAATTCGTTTCGCTGGAAATTCTGATTCATCCGATTAATCCTAAAGTTGGGATTATAAGCGAACTCACGAAGCATATCACAAGCGAATTGCAAACCCAGCACATTTACGAATGCCTCAATATTTTCCTCGATAAATCTTGTATGATCACAATAAATAGAGAACTTGATATTTAGGCCATAATTGGTTAGAGGCGTATAGATGTTATCCGCAATATCCCACATTGGGATTATTCCGGCCTCATTTGGCTCGCCGGGTTTTATCCTCATTGGATAGAACTCAACATAGGGCGATAGCATTTGATAGGTTGCGTAGTCATAGCTTCCACAACTCATACATGGCTTCTTGGAGAAATCACGGTTCTTTGATACGGCTCTGGCTGTGCCTAAAGCCTTTTCTTCATATACGAGATAGTAGGAACCGCCGCACTTGTTTTCGTCTTGATAGGGCAATAAGATAGGTTCTGTTAGCTTTATCCAGTTCATACCACCTTTTACGGACGCATGCACCGTTATCGTTTGCAAGGGTTCCGGAATATCGGAATGATAAAGGGAGATCGGTATATCCAGTTCCAAACCTGTATTGTCCCGATCCATTATTTGCAATCCTATTTCCTCAATGGCCAAAATAACCCCTTCTACTCTTACCGGGGTAATCTCAAACCCCACATGGCTGTTAGTCGTAGCCACTGTATCATATATCCGGGCGGTTCCGTCAAATATCGGTCTTCGATCGATTATGCTCTTTGCCATTTTATCGCCCATCTTTTCGAGAAAGAAATCCCGAATTACCTTTGAGGCTGTAGCCTTCTTCTTTTTCTGTAACCACATAGCTTGCAATGTCTCCGTATTACACCTTTGAGGCATTATCGATACGATATTATCAGCCGTGATCATTGGATGAAACGAATTTGCGCTGATCTTACCTGTAATATCTTCTATATCATCTACCGCTATTCTATTAGCCAGCAGATCGGATGTTTTATCTATATCATACATATCATATAAAATTAAAAAAGGGAAGGAAAGCTATTGCCGTCCTTCCCTTGGAGGTAAAAATAGAATATGGAAACTTACGCACCCGCTGTGACAGCCTTAGTTGGAATAGGCTTATCTTCCGGGTTTGAAACAACGACTTTCTTGTAGTCCTCTACTGTCTCCTTTGCGATCTGGAATTTCAGATATGGAGAAGGACGGGTTTCAGCATCACTGTTATAAGCAGTGATATAAGCTACATCAACGGCGAATCCGAAATGCTCTTTCAAATTTCGTTTCATGTCTTTTGTAGCGTCCCCGCCAATAGTGTTATAATCCCCTACTGATTGGTAGTAGTACGTACCAACCGGAATGTCAAGAACTGGCAATGTCGTGATATCCCACTCGTAAGAAAGATTAGTCTTCGTACGGGCTAAACACTCACGCTCGAAACGTGCCAACATACCCAATTGAGAACCGCTAATTGCGTAACCGCTGGCGAACTGATCAGCCTCATTCGTTAACCGGTTCGTAAAGCCGAATGACTTACCGGAAAATTCAAGGCGTTTGTTTACGGCATTATACTCTCCTTTTTGGTTCAACTTGTTCAGCAACGATTGGATACCAGTATTACCAACAATGTGTACCGGGCCATAGTAATCATTAGCGGAGAAGATCGGCTCCAAGTCTGAGAGAATGTTTTCACGATCTTTCCAGTTTACGTTGATAACGTTACCAGTCTTATCGTAGATCAACGGATCGTTGATAACTTTAGATTTAACAGTTGCCAACTGCGCTAAAGCGTCAGTATCCATCTTTTCGCCCAGCTTGTAGATGTACTTCATCATCTTCGTATTGAAATCACGCTGTGCGCCGATCTCATTATTTTGGTACATCACAGGAACCATCGTGAAACCCCAAGCGTAAGTAACAAAATTGATCGTTACCATCTTTGATGTGTTTTCTGAATCGGCGATCTCTAAAGTTCTTTCAGAGCCAATAGTAATCGCACCATCATAATCGATTACCGGAACCTCGAAGACACGGCCATTGCTCTGGTTGACCTTATCTTTCATTTCTTGTGTGACAATTGAGTCCGGATCATTAGACATTGCCTTGAATGCGTCCAAAGCCCCGTATCTTGATGCCCGGTATTCGTTTTTGTCAATGTTTGTAGACGAACGCAAATTTTGCATTCTTGTGAGAACTAAACTCATGCTGTTTTAATTTTAAAGTGTTAATTAAAAAGCGTTACCCTTGCGCCGTGATTTATTGTATAGGCAGATTTGAAACCTCTAACTCCGATCTGATCTCTCCTAGTTTAGCGGAGAAATCTTCGCTATCTCGTGTGAACCCGGATGCCATTAAATGGTTTGCGATGATCTCATCCGCTTCAACCTGTGTTTTTGCGCCGGAGATATCTACTGTACCACCTTTGCCGCCTTTGCCGCCTTTGCCGCCTTTACTTCCGTTCCCTCTTTGTTCTCTACCATTATCAATGATATCCTTCAAATTGGTAAGCAACATTTCTTTTGCGGAATAAGGCTGCAATTGATTTGCCGGGTTTTTAAGGATGTTTCCGTCTTTATCCCTAAAGATAAGACTTTGTTTCCCGTTCTCATCCACAAATTCCGGTTTATTTTCCGCTAAGATACTGTTTTTTGCGTTACTGATCATAACGTTGATCACGTTTTCCGGATATTCAGACTTGAATTTCACTCCATTTAGAGCCTTAACGAACTCTGTATCAACTATAGACATATTGTATTTGCCTTGCAGATCATTGTATTTGTTTTGCAAATCATCTACTTGTGTCTTATAGGTATTCTCTACATCCTTTAGTTGTTGCTGAGCATCCTTCAATTGCTGTTTGATTACCTCGTTACCTTCTCCGGCCTCGATCTTAGCTTTTAGGGTATCTATGGTAGATTTTAGCTCTGTCTTTTGAGCCTCGAACCCTTCTGATTGGGCCTTGTAATCCCCAAGAACTCTTTTCATGTAGTCGTAAGCCTTTTCCCCATCATTTTTCTTAACTCCTGTAAGAGTCAAAATATCTTGCTCATAGGCCCCGTGGATTTCCCCAGTCTTTTTACCGATAACAGCGTTTTCGTCATTCTCCGATAATTTCTCGATAGCGGCGATTTGCTCATCTGTCAATGTTGCTAATATGGCATTAGCCTTTATTATTTCTTTTTTTAACATGGCTAAATCTTTACGGTTCGTGAATGACATAGATTTCTTTTCCGGGCAAAGTAGCTCTTTGGAAAATCATGAACTCATTTTTACCCATGATCTGAACTACTCCGTTCTCCTTCGGTTTTCCAGTAACAGGATCGAAAGTTATTTTAGGCATGATCAACACATGCACCATGTTTTCCGTCCCCTCCTTTACTTTATAGTTAGAAGCGATCTTTTTAATCAATGCCTCCCTTGGAGATAACTGAGAATTAGATTTCTCATTATTCTCCGCTTCCAGATTCATTTCCGTTGATGTTTCTACGGGTTCCTCCTTCGTTTCCTTCACTAACCCCTGTTTGGGCTGTTTTAGAACTTCCTCTTGCAATTTGTCCAATGTTTCTTTTGGCATACTCTTTTAATTTTTCAGTTATTATTTCAATTTTTCGTCCGAAATCTAAATTAGCTCCGAACTCAATGATATTTATGTTATTGCGCTCAAAGGTATCGATATAGTTCGAGAAATTCAACTTTAACTCTAATAAAACTGGATCAATTAAATCCTTATTCGCAATCTGCATGAGTTCGTTAAACGTCTTGTGCCTATATGGTTCCAGCTGTTTTAATATCAGCATCCTTTGCAATTGAACCGGATTATTCCGGTTTTCCGTAGATATGATAAGATCAGATATCATATCTAAGCGTGATTCACTCGCACCACTTTGCTTCGCTTTATCATAAATGTTCTGCAAGTCCTCTACCGAATATAGATAAAACTCGGTTCCCCAGTTGATGTTTGAGTTTAGGAAATATTTTCCGTATCGAAGCCTACACACGGTATCATCCACGAACTTTTGAGCCTTCTCAAAGTTTCTCTTTAACGACAAAAGAACCGTTGTGCGGCTTTCGTAATTGGATTCAACCTGCAATTCATTGATAGCTTTCGTTTTTTGCAGTTCTCCATCTTCTCCAACTATGGCCCTAAAAATCGAGTCCTCTATACGCCTTACTTCTTCTACGTTATAATCTAACGATTCCCGGTCTATTCCCGTTATCTCGATAGGCTTTCTCAAATCCTTGGTATCATTCGTTGGAACTGGGATTTCGATATAGCTACCGGGGCCTCTGATCTTCTTTGTGCCACAAATAGGGCATTCTTTGATGGCTCCTTCATTCGTGATCACATATGATCCTTGCGCATTCCTTAGATAGCTACCATCGCAATATTCCCCGGTCTGATTGTTTCTGTACGAGCAATCTTGTTGATAGCCGGAATAGATAGGATAAGGGGCGTACATGTCTAATTGCCGCTTAGAGACTTTATAGAACAAAAGCCAATCAAGATTATCCAGCTGATCGGCGATAGGACTATCTTTTATATCCGGTTCCCGGCTATTTAGAGGTGTGCTCCAAAAGAACATTGCGGGGCAATATCCTAGATCATGCTTAGATTCATTCAGCGTCTCAGTAATTTCTTTCCGATCATTTACCCTTACTAATCGGTAATACTCATCATCCAAGATCGCCAAAACATCTTTTTCCACATAATAGATAAGCAATGTCATTTCCCCATTATCTATTTTGTAATCATAGACATGGGATATATCTAGCCAATAGAAATACGGTTCCGGCAATGTCCCTTTTTGCTCACGAGGTAAATCTACGACTAAAACCGAATTTATGGATGTTTTCAAGGCGTTCCAACCTTTTTCATGCCATATATCCGGTTCATGTAATACGTCCTGTCTATAATATTCCCAATCATCCGCATATTTTGAGTCTAAAAAATTATAAATAACGGCCGCATTGCGACCGTTAAACACTCTTTCTAGCTCTTTGTATATTCTCGATACTAGCTCTACCGTCTGAATAGGAAATCTGAATAATTGAAGGAAGAAATTGTACTTATCTAAGGGGAGACGCTGCTTAACATCGTTTAAAAAATCGGTCAAGGGCAACCCGGCATCGAAAGTGCTCAAATACTTTTCAGTATGGAACTTCAATCGATTCTGGTATTTTATAGCCTTGCCTATTTCCCTGTTATGCTTCGGCTCCTTTAGAATTACTTGTACGTCGTTCAATTCCATTATAGTATTCAAATTGATAGGGTGAATCTTCTGGTAAACTCCAACCGCTGCTAGGCATTCTAAGAATCCTTTCAGCATGATCAATCGTGAATTGCTGGGTATCACCCATATCATTCACTAGATCAACCATCGTAACTTTTGGCTTATTTAACTTCATATCAAATTTCGCTAGAAGAATCTGAATCCGGGTTAACCAAATCCGTTAATGGGTTAAAATCCTCTGGTTTGACAAAAACAAGGTTATCGCTCCAATTCGGCTTGAATTTCCATGAGATATTATTTGATCCGGTTCCATCATATCCCCCAAATGAGTAGTCTCCTACAAACATGGAGAAGATAGGAATAGGTTCGTATTTCGTGGGCTTTGATGGGTTATCAGCCAAACAGCCGATCATACCGTTGATATCGAAGATATAAACGCCTATCTCTTCGCACATCATCTTTTTCAACTGGGCGATCACGGATTGAGGCTGTCTTCGTATCACGGCTGCAAATTCCGTAGGAGAAGAACCTAAAGAGATAGGGATACCCCCTACAACCTCGTTACCGTCTCCGAACGTTCTTTCTTCTCCGGGTGTCGTTTCTGGCGCATTAAGATTAGGGCTGCAAGTAACCTTTGTTCCGTCTGCGGCTGAAAGTAATGGAGTCCAAGACGCTTTCTTGGTAATATCTGCTACTTGGTTCTTGACTCCGGGCGTTTTAAACACTCGCTGAAATGCTACTTTCTGGATTTGATCCATATCTACCGGGCATGAGGCCGGGTTAATAGTCGGGATTGATGCTCCCGCCGGGCAATCACATACAATGCTCATTTGATTCTAATTTAACGTTAAACATCTAATCTATCACGTCCCTTAGTGACACACAAATATAGTAATTATTTGGTATAAAAGACAATGGAGAAGCATTTCTACTTCTCCACGTCAACAATAAACTGTAATACACATATGAACTTGTCTCACGACAAAACTAAATTATAAGAATGTTATGAATGATATCACAAAAGTAATAACATAATAGATATTCAGAAACAAAAAGGGGAAACTTGTTCCCCTTTTCTAAGCCTTGATACTCTCTTAGGAAAGCCCATTTCATTCGTGAAGTACGTATCTAAAAAAATATCCTAATACAAAATACTCGAAAAAACCAACTTACGTAAACGACTTACTTAACCCAACGCCGCAAATGTACTAGTTCTTTCTTTTAATTCCAAGTGAAAGTTCATCTAATATTATTTCCTTCTCTACTATTCCGGTTAAAACATCCTCTAAATCATCATGGGCGTTCGCATTGAATTTCTTCAAGAACTTTTTCAAATGATTGTATTCAAATGGGAAAAGTTCTTGCCAGCCCGCCGGAAATATAACGTGGTAGTTGACCAAACCGGCATTCGTGATGATCCTGCTTTCCTTGTTTTGGGACTGGCGAAAACAATGAAGATGAGCGTTAGTCTTTTTACGGATAAGGAAAGCAAAGCCACTACCACCGTTATTACTCTCGATCCAAGCGTAAGTAGCTTTTCGTTGCTCGATCATCCTTGGAACCGTGATCGATGTAACCCTAATGTTTTCCTGCGAAGTGTACATATCTACTATAAGGATATATTTAATGGGCCTACCTTTTTCATCAACCTCGGTTAACGATTCATATACATCGTAAACAACTGTACACAAATAGTCTTCTCCTTCATCTGCCACGTCCGTATATGATCCCCTGCGAATAAAACGGCCATATTGCGACTTCTTAGTATATGTACGAAATGAGGTATATAGATAACCTTCTGCCGATCCGGGATGCCCTTGGTATAAACAATCGAATTGTTGCTTGTTCAATTTTCGTTTCAGTAGAAGTGTTTTTAGATTATGCCTTTCCGGGAACAATACTTCAAATTCTTTCCTTGGATCGATTTCAGTAGGCTCATCCGTTTTTATCGCCTCGAAATTGATCCGAACCCATGCCCCGAACGGGATATTTTCAAGGTCAGACCATTTCTTAACATCTATCACTTGCTCTATTTCTTCCAGCTTTCCGATCAAGTCCTCATTATGCCATCGAGTGAAAACGATGAGTTCTTGACTTTCGTTATGAAGGCGGGATCGGACTACTGAGGTATACCAGTTCCATGCCTTTTCACGGATTATCGGGCTATTGGCCTCGGCGTGATCTTTGTAAACATCATCAAGTATCGATATGTCTACGGATTTAGAGGTTAAAGATGTGGATCGGCCAACGGCCCTTAACGATCCTTTGCGGCCTACGCACTCGATCACACGTGAGCTTCTTTTCCAACTTCCTTTTTTTTTGATTATCTCATTACGGGATAATACAGTAGTTGGGAATAGTTCTTGGTATTCTCTCTTATCCATGATCCGCTGCACGTCCGTACAGAAATCTTTTGCCGTATCGATATTATAGCATCCGATCACAATCTTTAAGTCCGGGTTCATGCCTAAAAGCATCGCCGGGGTTTTGCGGGTTGATCCTTCGCTTTTCCCATGCTGGGGAGGTACGGAGATCATGAGTTTTTTTATCTTGCCATGAATAAACATGTCAAGTATCTTGTAATACGTGTAATGAAAATCCGTCAATACTAATGATGGATCAATATAAGAGGCGAATGAGACCAGATCGTTTTTTGCCGCCTCTTTTACTATATCATCCGCATGAGACTTCACGAAGTCTTCTAATTCAGCATCTATTATTTCGCCCATTTTGGAGTTTTTGAAAGTAGTTAAACGTGTATTTAGGTGTTTTGCCGGGAATTTTGCTATTACGCATAGTCAAAAACGAATATTTACTAATCATTTTTTACTATTTTTCTGGCTAACTCGATCAACATGTCTTTAGGGATATCTTTGATCTTGTATCTTGATTCCTTATTCTCAACCTCTATGTTGATGCTTGGTTCATCCTTGGATGCTTCTACGCTTTCTTCTTTCTTGTTTTGGGGTTCATTCCATAGCTGGATATTAACAGGATCATCATATCCGAACAATTGCGCCCTGCGCTTCTGCACATCCAATATAACACGCATATATATAGCGTCTCCGGCCCCGCTTTCCTTTATCAATTTTAAAGGTGGTAACGGCTCTCCTTCCTTTTTGCTCTTTTGGATTATACAGTTCTTGATCTTCTCTATTTCATTCTTATAATACTGAATGGTAGTGGTTTTACCTTCTTTCGTACGTTCCCAAGCATCCCATAATTCACGCTCCATCTTATCCAGCTTCGCAACCTCTAACTGCATATAGGGCTTTATCCCTTCAAGGTTCTCCTTTTGCCAACGATCCAATAGCTTCAACATGTCTTTTCTAACGAGTTGTGGGGACACCTCTCTATCTTGACCTATCTGTTTGTTATGCTCATTCAATAGCTTGGAAATACTGGCAAATGTGTATCCTGTTAGATAGTAATCCTTACAAAAGGACATATCCATTTCTATTTGCTCTGGCGTTCTGCCATTCTTCAAATTCCTAGCCGCCTTTTTTTGACTTACTTCTTTCTTTTTACGGCCTTTATAATCAGTTAAATTCCTCATAATTATTTAATTCTATGTTGTTTATAAATAAAAAATGAGGCCGGAAAGACATCCAACCTCATTTGATCCTATTACCCCTGTAAGATAATCGGTGTTTGCCTTTTCTTGTAGGCAAAAGTAATAAATAAACTCTAAACTTCACGAAATCAGAATTATATTTTACTTACTCCCTTCTTACAATGGTTTGACCTATCCTCTATAGGGCAATATCTGCCACTTGCTTAAAGTCTACTTGTATTAACAACTACCATTCCATCAATATCGTTAGACATTTCTTTGATCTGGCTAGATATGTCTTTTTTGATGAGGCCGTAAATCTTATCAAGACATTCTTGTGTAATATTCAATTTTCGCATTCCAGTAGAATTACCCTTTTTATCTTCCTTAAAGTTTAAGGATATCGAGAAAGGTTTATAGCCCTTAGCTTCCTCATTATCGATAAATTCTTGATCGTTCTTAATCCCATCAAGCTTATCCATCATGTCATAAATCTGGTTCAAGTCTTTACGTGTCATTTCGCTTAGTTTTTACATAAATATTTCAACATTTCCAAATCCTTCACTTTAGGGCTATCACTCCCTTTTGTAGCATCGATGATAGTCATATCATCAATATGGGCTGTCCAAGACTTACCTGTTACCGGAGAAGTATAGGTAACTTTATATCTACCATAACTAACTTTCTCGAAAGAGAAATCATAAATACTAATCTTTTTCATATCATTTTTGTTTCTTGATTACGCTACAAAGATACTAACTTTTTCCTATACTCCAAATAAAAAAGCTATTTTTTTCTTATATTTTTTTGCGGGTACAATATAAAAATAGGGTACACTACTTTCACAAGCGATGTACCCAAGCGTAATCAAGTATTAACTAAAAAATTAGTGAAAAAGAAAAATTATAGTTCCTTGTATATCTTACCGGTGCACTCATTCTCTAATGGACAATGATCTGGATCATCCGTATAGTAATCTTTCAGCACGCACCCCAAGCAGCCTTCCTCGCTATAGGGATTATAGTTCATGCAAAATACGGTTTTACCTTGGAAATCGCAACTTTGGGCTATCTCTAATTCTTTCAATCGATCAAAATCTTTACTTTCTATACGTATCATGATATTTTCTATTAATTATTTATCTACTTTCATATTCGTTCTTGGGAATTTCCCTTCTTTGATAAGCCATTCAATAGCCTCTATAAATGCTTCAAACGGATCATCATATCTATGTGATATATAGTTTAACCCGTATTCAATGCTGTATTGATGAGCCTTAACCTTATTATCGGCATTATACTTTTTAGTATTTAATCCTGCGCAGAGGTAAAGCGTCCCTAAACCATCAATAGCTGGAGGCATCATGTCTATAAGCTTGTATAGAGACCAAGCCGGATAATATAAATCCATGTCAAATAGGACCGACTTGTCCATCCAAGGTTCAACTAACTGATCTTGGACATTATCAATTGACCAATCATCAGTTTCCGTTATGCGTTGCAGATAGAAGTCTGCCGTATCCGGGCTAACCCCGGCCTCTAATAGTCGTTGAGATTGTTGTTGAGTTGTACAAAGTCTATTCATGATCTTGTATTTTTTATTTTATCATATTCATTTCTAAATATCTTTCACAATGCCACTTGTTTTTTAGTTACCTGCTTTTTAAACATTGATTACACCACAAATATACTAACTTTTCCTTATATACCAAACAGAAGGATATTTTTTCTTATATTTTTATTTGATAGGTTTAAATGAACTACTCATAGGATAGTCTAAAATGAAATCCTTATCATATACCAGTGAAAAAATTCCTAGTTGCCCCTTTACCGGGAACTCGATAACCGGGATCGGATTCTTTAGGAACCAAGCGTAATGACCGCTTTTCAATGCTTTAATCAAGTCCTCTCGTTTTAGACATGCTGATGATAGCTCTTCTTCGCTACATTCCTTCAACAACTTGCAATCATATAGTTCTACTCTACATATAGATACGCCTATCCGATATTCATCTTTGTACTCATACCCATCAAACACTTTTTTGGATGATACGATCAATATATCACCTCTATGTTTTGTTGCACGGCTCCTAACCTCGATCTTTTTAATCCCTTTGCTGATCATATCCGCAAAAGGCTGATTTACGGACAAAGCACTGAATTTATCGTGCAAATCTGCGTTATATTCGTTTGTTCTGTACTGCATAATCTTTTGTTATATTTTAAACTTTAAAAATCAATATATTATCAGTGAATACCTTTACCCCTTTTCTTATCCCTTTCCAGTTTTCGCCTTTCACGCCTAGTCAAAGGTGGTATGTATCGCTCAATGATATCCGGCCTTTTGATTTTTTTATCTTCATTGCCATTTTTAGGGATATCCCTATCTAATATTAAGCCTCCATTGAGCACATGATCAATCTCATTTTCGCTCATATTATAAAGTTCATTCAATGTAGGCCTTCTCCATTCGTAAACCGGAATGTAATCGGGAACGAAATAGAATGTTTTACAGTGCGACATCATACCTCCACATTGACACCCTATCATAAATGGCGTGACTCCTTTATCGGCATAAGTAGTGACCATTTCTTTGCCACATGATTCACATTTATACAGATCATACGTCCAACGTCCATCGTAGATATCACTTTTTTCTATGGTTGATACTAATTTCTCGTATCTTCTTATAATCTCATTATTATCCATATCAATCAACCATAAATCCGATTTGAACTAAACAACGCATAGACTTTATAATCTTTACTGGTTCCCCATTTTCGACAATAGCCTTATAAGAGTTATCCAACTTTGTTACTATCAACTTCTCTGCTGCCAATAAAGAAATAGTTTGATCCTTAGTGTAGGCCACACATTTGAGTTGTGTCCCTTCCTTATCCTTGTACTTAAATAAAACACCTTGATTCATGATTCTCTTATTTTAGGGTTTTCCAATAGATATCTGTTTTTATTATCAGACCATCCGGCGGCATCATTCAGTCTTATCCGATCATCATCGTACACAAAACAATACCAACCTGTAGTACCTATTCCCGTTCTTTCCTGCAACCTCATTAATTTATTCTCTATATATCTGGATAGATGCTTATAAGAGGACGTTTGAGGCAAGGAAATTATTCTCACATTCTTATCAACCAGTTCGTCCGATTTATTTTCGGACTTTTTGATTATTTTGGGCCTTTTCTCGTTTCCCGGGGCTTTATTACCCCGGAATACAATAGGCTCTGGATAAAAATCACGCTTCATTGATCGCTTTATAATAGCGTCATAATCCCTTCTCTTTTTTTGCTCACTCATCATTTAACGACTTTACAAATTTCCTTATCGATGATTTTATTAACGTTGCGCTCATTATATTGCCTATGCCATATATTTTATATTGCAAAAAATCGCCTTGCCAAACGGCCTTACAGTCTGGATCGGTATCAAATACGATCATCGTACCTTTCTTGAATTTATTGTCTACCATAAACGATAGTTGCCTCAAAGCATCTTCTTTGGAACCTAGGCCTATTTCTACGTATGGGTCATACTGGTTCCCGTTCTTAACGAGCATAACATAGGATTCAGTCCCGTTTAAATCCAGCTTCACTAGTTTGTCATGCCCCAAATTAGCGGTCGCTATCGTTGTATTATTTATGACTGTTTGCCCTATACAGCCCATCACTATTAATAACAGGCTAAAAATTATGGTTATCTTTCTCATCACTAATCATTTTTAGGTAATAATTTATAAATAGTCAATCCTTCATAATCAACTGCCTCAAGCGTGCATCTTATAGGCTTTCCATCTGATTTATAGATACTATCATCCTCCATTACGCCTTTTATCATATTGGTAGCCTTGATATACAAACATCCGTTATTCCCGGTTAAAACACGATATGATTCCTCTGTTGGTACTGGAACGGGACATATAGCTAGATATTTACCATCAAAATACACATTGATTCCATATGTTTCGAATATGCCTAATGACATTACCGTATTTTCAAACAGGTTTATTCTCCCTAGCAACGGAGATATAGATACTTCCATCTTTCTTTCACATTCCTTTGATGATATCAATTTAAAATTTCCCATATTCTTTTTTTAGTTTATAAATTATTTTTTTGTTTTTTGGATATATAAGCATTCTCGATCGGATTCCGTTCTCCCATTCCGCATGGCATGCCGGGCAAAGAAGATTTATGTTTCTTGGATCATGTGCCATATCTGGGTAGGCTCCACGACTTAATATATGACTACAATAGATAGCCGCAAATTGATCCCCTAATGGCTTTAGGCATTCTTCGCAATAATGCGATTTGTGATCCCACACAAAACGGAAAAATCTATTATTGGCTGCTTGAATGTCTTCTTCTCCGAAAAGGTAATTAGAAAACATTTTATTCTGTAGTTCTATCCTTAAATCATGGTCTAGCTCTAATTCATTGTAATGGAATAGGGGTTCTATTCCCCTATTCCTCACAATAAAATATTCTTCTAACGTTTCGATCTTAATCGCTTCCATCTTCATCATCGGAGAAAGGCATATCATTCGGATCGATCTTCTCGTTCAAGTCTTCGCTATCATCATCCCCGTTTGCGGAGAATAGTTCTAGCTGTGCGCTTTTACCTTCCCAAATGTAAGCGTGAACCTCATCATGCAAGGCATCAACGATAGCCTCGATATCTTCCTCGAATCCGTAGGTCGTAACATCGAATCTGATCCGGTGCGAGTTAATAGCCATTGTTTGTTTCGTATCCGCCTTAAATAGAGAAGTAATGATTACACCTCTAGTTTTCTCTTTACCGGACAAAGCAAAGCCAGAAATAGTTAAACGGTCTGCCACTTCTTTATAAGCGGATTCTGCCAGTTCATTTTGCTTCTTAGTGGCTTTAAAATCTGGTGTTTCCATTAACGACCGGAAAAATGAAAGATGCAATACACGAAGCATCATAGGCTTTAAGGATTCTACCTTCGATAATAAGTCTGGGTGACAAATCCTAGGAGATACGAAATGATAATTTTCGTAGTAGTTCTCGCTTCCGCACGTTACTCGGACTGTGTAAACGATATCCAATCCCCCATCTTTTACTAGCTTGATCTTATTCAAGCTAAATTGTTCTTTTGTTGGTGCAACCATTTTGATAAATTTATTTAGTTATAAAATAAGCGCATTCCCGTCCATGCTGATTACAAGCGCAAACACGCATTTCTTTCGATTTACAATAACATCCATTCCCGATAAACTGGGATGAGTTTTTACAATCCCTGCAAAATATGATTTTATCTTTATCATGTTTTACTGGTTCCTTTTTAGCTACTCTAGGCATATTATGCCCTGTTTAACTAACTCATCAAAACAACGCTCCAATGCCCTTACATCATTGATTGAAGCGTGGGCCTCAAAGTTATCGTTAAATAACTTTTGATACAATTCCGTCAATGTAGGCCATTTTAGGCCCTTGCCATTCGGGAATTTGGCTCCGACAAATTTAATGGTTTTATTCATCGTGCAAATCCTTTTCTCTTTATCTAAGGCCGGGACTACAAGTTTGTCGTAATAATAAGGCATTCGCAATCGTAAGGAATTAGCCTTTACGATAGATGTGTCAAAATAGATATTATGAGCTACGATCTTATCCGCATTTATAGCGTCATTTATGAAGCTATCTATTGCGAAAGCTAAAGGAACGCCTTTATCAAAGGCCATTTCCGTACTTATACCATGAATTTCGGTACATTCCTTCGGTATCTCATATCCTTCTGGCTTAACAATTAAATCGGTCTCAACCCCTTTGAACTTCCATGATATCGAAACGATATGTGGAAAAACTTCAAAGTCCTTGTCATACTTCTGATCTTTCGAAAAAGTTCCTGTAGTCTCTGTATCAAAAAATAAAACTTCCATATTCTAAATATTTGCTTTGTTAAATTCTTCGGCCATTTTAATTTGTTGCTCTATATATTGAGGATTCCGACTTATAAATAGTTCGGATATCCCTAATATGGTCATACGAATATTTTCATTCTCTTTAATCATATTGTAAAGATAACTAGCGTATGACATTTCATTACCCGCAAAAAAAGTTTTAGATAGCACTCCCTCCCCTAAATCATCCCCGGCAATTAGCAAGACAAAATCATTGCTATTTGGAGTCATCTTAGGTTTATAAGATTCTATAAAATCTTTAAATAAAATAGATTTTATCTTTGATGCTGTCTCCATTCTTTCCTTTTTAGTCTTCATTTGGATCACAAATATATACATGCAGATTTTCGGCTGCATATTGTTTTATAAAATCGATATGTGAGATAAAATCTTTCATCGTTAAATCCTCTACCTTTATGATCTCATCGATAGAGCTATTATTGAAAACGTTGAAAGACACGGAGTGAGTCCAAGGAGATAAGAGTTCTAGCCTTTCTATAGTCTCCTTAGATGTTAGGATATCCCCTAGCTCGGCGAATCCCTTTTGAACCGAAGGGATAACGCCGTTATAATAGTAGTGCTGCAATAGTTTACTATCATTAGGGGAATAGACATTAAAAGTAGCTATGATCCCTTTACCCTTGTGTTGGCCTAGGAAATTAGTTAACACTTTCATTGGTATTAATAAATTCCCCTTAGAATCGATCTTACCTTTTAGAGTCAACTCGTTATTCTTCATTGTATTCCTCTATTCGTAAATCATTTTGATCTCGTACTACAGTCTCTATGAATCCTTGGAAACCGAATTTTTTGGCTAGGGAAACGATGTTTTTCAATTTTGCCGCACCTAAAGATTCTCCACGTGCTACCCGGAATACTCTTACTTTGCTGTTTTTAGCCATGACAAGCTTAATGGCCACTTCCATAATTTGCGAATCGGAAACTTTTTCTTTCTGGAAAGGGACTCCGTTTAGGATCAGACCATCATTATCGAATGATAGTCCCTTAATTGGAAGCTTAGAAGACTTGATTAGACTTTCTTTCTTAGCTAGACACGAATCTATTTCTTGCTGCTTTTCTTCTGCCGATACTTCTGCGATAGATAGATCATGTTTAGTGTTTAGGAATGACTTAACCTTCAAGACATTTCTATTGTATTCTGATATAGTAGCCATTTCTTCGGCCAAATCCTTCACATTAGCTTTTGTATATGCTTCTATAAATGATTCTGCGTTTCTTAACAGTCTGGTTTCGTTCTCTAATTTATCATTAACGGCATTAATGTCAGCTTCTAGTGTATCTGATACCTCCTTAGACATAAGCCTTAGTTTCCCCCGGCGTTCTTCGGCCTCTTTTTTGATTTCTTCGATCTTTTTCTTTTCCCAAATATCTATGTTAGAAGCCTCTCTACTGATATCACTCTCTTTCCTTTTTGCGGCCTCATGAATATTAGCCAAATCTGCGGCATGGCCATTATGTATATATTGCTTAGAACTATCAACGACCGCCAAAGCCTTATCATATTTAGCTTTTAAGGCGTAAAATTTATTTTGCCTTTCTGCTAGCTCATTGATATCTTTTTCCTCTTTGTAGTCCTCGATTTTAAGCCCGATAATGTCTTTTTCAGCCTTGTTTTTTAAAGGCTCTAAAACCTTTACACGATCATTGAAGTTCTTACGTTCCGACTTTGCCCTTTCTATTCGTTTATCCAATTCTGCCAGTTCATTAAGCACTTCTTTGGGGAAAAGGGACTTCACAATCTCGATCTGTTTCCTTCGTCCTTCTGCGTTATCTGACAATCTGGCAAATTCATCCGCATCGAAATCTTGGTATCCGAAAATATCCTGTAACATTGATACATTGCTGCTTTTCATCCCTGTTTGCTTACTGGTAATAGTAAGTGTCCCTTTTGGATTTGCCTTTGTAAATGATAGCTTAACTTGATATTCTTCCTTGTTATCACCTACGATGATCTCCGCAAAGCCCTTTTCTTTGCCATTCTTTAAAACGTTATCTCTTTTACCATTAAGCAATATTCCAATGGATTTAAGTAACGTTGATTTACCTAATTCGTTTTCCCCCGTAACGAAGTATACGGAACCGGAGAACTCACCTTCAAACGACTCGATCGTTTGGAAATTTTTTAAACTGATTTTTTTTACGTACATAATGATTTTGTTTTATTGTTGACACCGCAAATGTATAAGTTTTTTTTATATCACCAAAGATATTAAAGAAAAATTTTACATAAGGCCGAAATTATTTTTAGGCTCGATTATGTTTCTATTTATATAATCCTTTTCATTAGCTAGTAAAACACGCCCGCA
>ERZ1504235.186-NODE-186-length-14805-cov-11.263458_pt1 | contig 14805 bp, 13 predicted proteins | sample MGYA00572401_ERZ1504235 | MGnify/ENA primary metagenome ERZ1504235 (study PRJEB39906, sample SAMEA3182079) | gut metagenome | biome: human; feature: gut; material: Stool; isolation source: human stools | place: Canada | collected 2012-11-20 ...
ATGATATTGAGCAAAGGAACGTGACTAGGAAAGGAACACTGAAATCAACAACAAAACCATGGAAAATGGAAATGATTACAAATTCTTTTCCCGAATATCGGGTAATAATAGGAAGAGTGGTATCCATTGTAGTGGCTCCACCAACAGAAATAGGGGCTAGCTTTCCGAAATACTTCACTAATAATGGCGCACACAGCAAAGCGATGATTTCACGCATGATATTGGAAAGTAACGCAATAGTTCCCAATTCGGGACCTTTGTATTCGGTAATGAAAATGCTGGAAAGTGAATAATAGCCAAATCCGGCTCCGACTGCCATACAGTCTAAAGGACCTCGTTGGCTCATAAAGGCTCCTGCTACGGCGCAACCTGCTAATGTGCCAATGATCGTCATGATGGGAAGGAATACAAGCCGCGGATTCAGGGAGCGAAAACTCTTCAAAGTATTCGGATCGTTGCCGATACTGATGCCTACGCAGAACATGAGTCCGCAGAGGGCATAGTAACTGAGCTTGCTGTCGGTGAAGTCGTATGGAATAAGATGATAAACTCCACAAAGAGTACCGATAATGAAGAAAGAGATGATAATCAAACTACCTTTCATGCTTTTGTCTCCTTTCCTCCATTCCATTTATATAATAGGTACCATAATCCCCAGGCGCATAACGTACTTCCTGCAACGGCAGCTACCGTGATGATAATAGCTTCCAGTCCGAGAGTATGCAAACCTTTGATAATAGATTCGTTACCTCCTACATCTATTCCGAGAAGAAAGAGGAGAATCCATATAAGAAGAGTAATTATCCTGTGTATCCATGATAGTCTTTTACTGCGCAACAAGTAGCCAAGAAGCATGCCTGTCAGCATAATTCCAATAATGATAAACATAGTTAGTGTCTGCTTTTTGGCTGCAAAGATAGTATTAAATGTATATCCCGACTAATCTCCTCCACGATTTCTTTCGTAGCCATTGACAAACATTCGGTCATATCATCCAGGCAAGCGGCATTGGCGGACGGTGAATCTTCGAATCTTTGCGCTTTGGTAGTTTGCTGATATTCTGTAGAGTAGGTTTTATCAAGCAGGCAATCTTCCTTTTGAGTGAGGCGGATAGAAATGGCAAGACTGGAAGCTGCCGGGCGAATTTTGTTATTGACAACCTCCAACATTTCTCCCTCAAACCAAGGGATACTTGACTGGTTGAGTTTGATTCTGGCACACGTCTCATTCTTTCTGATTTTTACTTCCAGCCGATAGGCGGAATCGGGAATCATTTTTCCTTTCTGATTATCTATCAGATGACAGCAGGTGCTACTGTTACATTCGGTAAGCAGTGCCTCCGTCAGAAATTCCCGATAGAGTTGGGTGAGAGAAGACTCTCCTAACCGAAGATGGAAAAGCTCACCCTCATAGTTATATAGCAGTAGCGGAATATATGCAGACTTTTTGCGTTTCACGCTGGTGTAATAATCCATGTTGGAGTAGTCGATGAAGTCCAGATATACGGTTTGATCTGCTTTCTCCTGATAGATAGGAGAAGTGAGCTCGTAATACAAGCTGGATTTTAAGGCTTGTATCTCCCTTAGCATACTCCGGCTGCTTCGGCAGGAACAGAACAGCGGTAATGCGATGAGTATAAATAGTAGGTGATGAGTTTTCATATCCATGGCTTTTCTATATGAATGATTTTGCTTGTCTCCGTACTGATCCCGACAATCCCGACCCCTCCGTGCACATTGCCGGGATATTTGATTGGTTCGTTTATTGTCTCATCATAAGCATCGGAATCTGCCAGGTTGAGTGCTTTCAGATAGTAATATTCGGTTTCTGTAATGCTTAACAGACGCACAATAATATCCATCTTTACATTCGTTCCATATTTGGAAAGCCCCTCAACATTTGTCTGGTTGTAAACTGTCATGGTATAAGATGTATTTTTGAATCGTGAGTCGTCAAACACCCCATATATATTCTTTACAGTGTCGAACATGCCATTATCTTCGTCATCGCTGTTGGTAGGCTGTCCGTCCGTCAACACAACATCTTCGCGGGATATAAAATGATAACGGTGTGTGGTTTGAGTGACATATTCGTCTATTTCATTATTATAGTCTTTCACTGTCATTTGCTTATCCATGATAAGTCGATAGAAATTATTTTCGTTGGGGCGATCTTTGATGTTGATTTTATATCGGAGATAATTCTGTGTATAATAATACTGTGTCAGTGGAACAGTGACCGTATCGATATCAGTTATTTCGTTGGGACGCTGTGGAACGGTAACTTCAGCCCATGCGTGATACTGTCCGTCGTCAGTGAGAGCGTCGATACGTACTACATCTCCGGGAGAGAACTTGCCGGAAATGTTGAAGCGGCATTGCATATCTCCTTCCGCCTGGGGTGGGAGCGGACGTAAACTTTCTGACAACTGTCCGTTAACACGTACTTCCACGGTGGCTTTTTCTGCATGAGTGGCGTATCCTCTTCCCGTGAAATTGAGGTAAAGAACATTGGTCAGACTATCTGCGTTGATTAGTGCGTTCATCACTAGTTTGGGGGGATTGTCCTTTACATTAAACGGGAGTTCGTTTTCGCAAGATACTGTTGTCAGTAATGCTATTAACTGGATAAATGGATAATATATACGAGTTCTCATAATGAGTTTAGAATTTATAAGTGTAAGTGAATGATGGAATTAATGGAAGTATAGTATACTTCTTGATAATCGGTTTGTAGGGATCGTTTTTGCTGGTGCTGCGATATACGAAGGTAGGATTCATCGCATTATATGCATTATACAGACTGATATTCCAGGTACGCATACCATGTTTGGTCTTTTTGTTGAAATTGACTCCCACATTCAACCGGTGACTGGCTGGTAACCGGTAATTATTACGATGCTCCACATACGAAGCTTCTCCGATGGTGGGTGAAGTTATGCCTGAATCAAAATAATCTCCATATCCATATCCTCCTCCAAATCCGTTGTTTGTGCTGTCGCTAGGACGGATGACAGCGGTTTTCTCTTCGGGGATTGTACTTGTTCCGCCTGTATAGAACACCCAGGAAGCACCGATGTCGATACGTTCGCTGAATTTATGGTTGATTGTCAGGTTGATATTGTGTCTTCGGTCATATTTATATGGAAACCGTTCACCGTTGTTGATACCGCCTTTAGCAAACTGACGATCACTTTTGGATAAAGTGTAGGACAACCATCCCGTCGTTTTTCCAAGTGTCTTCTGTGCCATAAACTCAATACCTGCCGAACGTCCCTTGCCCATTTCCACTTTATTTTCCCAACCGGCAGAAGAACCGAAGAAGCTGACTCCTTCCTTATACTCCAATACATTATACATATCTTTATAATAGCCTTCTACCGAGAATTCCCATCCCTCGATTCCCGTATAGTATCCGCCTAATGAATATTGGTGAGAGCGCATCGGTTTGATTTTTTTAGTCACGGGAACCCATAAGTCCGTAGGCATTGCGATTGGCATGGATGATAACAGATGTACGTATTGGCTCATTTGTGTATAAGAGGTTTTCAGAGTTACGTCTTTTCCTAGTTGATAACGGGCGGAAACTCGTGGCTGCAAAGAAGAATAACTCTGCTTCTGTACCTGAAACAAGGAGAAGTGTAATCCGAGATTCAGACGCAGACGGTCATTCACCTTGATGTTGTCTTCCAGGTAAGCCGATAGCTCATGTCCGTAAATCCGGCTGTTGGCGATGCTGTGGTAAGTGGTGTCGCGATCTACTTTGTCTCCTGTTTTTTCGGAGATTTTGGATGTCATGACCTCCGGACGGAACCGATGATAGATATATCCTGTACCAAATTTAATGTGGTGTGCGGGAGACGGGTTATAATCGAAATCGATCTGATAGCTCCAGTCATTGATTCCCGAACGATAATCGGCTGAATATCGGTTGATTATCGAAGCTCCCATGCTGTTAGCATATTTATTGTTGTTGTATGAGTTGACGTCGAATAAATAGTTGTTGTAAGAGACGGTTGTGTTGCTGAACAGACGGTTGTTGAATATATAGTTCCATCTGGCGGAAACAATGGTATTTCCCCAATTCATTGTACTTCCATCTTTGGAGTCGGTATCCCCATCATAATTGGCGGAAAAATGATCTTTCCCGTTGTAAACGCTTAGATAGATACGGCTCCGGTCGGAGAATTTATGATTGATTTTGGCATTGATGTCATAAAAGTAATAACCATATTCTTCATCATCCGGCATAAATGGCTTGGCGATGAGATCGACATATGAACGTCTGGCGGAAATGTTGAAAGAGGTTTTTCCTTTCACAATCGGGCCTTCCAGATTGATTTTGCTGGTTAGTAATCCGATACTAAGCGTGCCGTGGTATTTCTGCATGTCTCCGTCATTGGTACGGACATCAATGACGGAAGAAAGCCGTCCGCCGAAACGTGCCGGAAAGGAACTTTTGAATAATGTTACCTTTTTGACAGCCTCCGGAGTAAAAACCGAAAAGAATCCGAACATGTGGTCTACGTTGTATACAGGAGTTCCATCCAGTAGAATAAGATTCTGGTCCGGACTGCCGCCGCGTATATACAGTCCGGCTGAACCGTCTACTCCTGCCTGTACGCCAGGCATCAGCTGGATGGCTTTCATGACATCTGCTTCTCCCAGTATGCTCGGCGTATTTTTAATCTGTGTCATCGGAATTTCGATAGAGCCCATCTGGGTAGCTATGGTGCCCGTTTCAGTTTTATCGGAAACGATCACTACCTCCTGCAACTGCGTGTTTCCCTGCATACGGATATTCAGCAATGTATCTTGTGAGAGCGTAAAATGATGCGCTTCTGTGGCATAACCAAGATAGGAGAAACGCAGTTCGGTTTCTCCTTCGGGCAAAGTGATGCTGTAAAAACCGTAAGGATTGGTGCTTGTTCCTTGATTCTGATGACTCTCAATGATATTGGTTCCAATCAACGTCTCGGAAGACGTTCCATCCGTGACATATCCGCTGATAGTGAACTTACGGCCTACGGTTTTTGATTCTTTTTTCTTTTGCAGTAGAATATGGCGGCCGGTGAACTGATAACTGATCTGCTCATTCTTGAATACGAGGTCAAGTATTTCACGCAATGGCTTATCCTTTACCTGCAAATTGATTTTATGTTTGATGATAATTTCCTCGCCATAGATAAAAGAATATCCGGTTGAGTTTTCAATCCGCTTGACGAATTCTTTTAGTGTGGCGTTTCGTAGTGTCAGCGAAAGCCGGGCTTCCGCATTTTGTGCATATATTTGAGTAGTGATAAGGAGTGCCACCCCTATCAGAACAATGGTTCTGACAGGGAAGCGACCTTGGAATATTATATTCATCTTAGTCTGGTTTAGCAGTGATAATAATCTGTTTATTGTTTTGTGAGTAGTTGAAATAACCGGCATTATGTAATACAGATAAAATAGTTGCCAGATCTTCTCCATCGCGGAATCGTGCTGTGATCCGGTAATTTTGCAAAGTTGTATCGGCTATCTGGATCGTCGCTCCGAATGAGTTGGACAGTTCGCGGGCAATCTCCTGTAAAGGCAGGTCGTCGAATATAAACTCTCCTTGTCGCCAGGAAATTTCATCTTCTGCATTCTCTAAAACCTTGCGGGTGAGTTTTTCTTCTACCTTATTATATATAGCAATCTCGTTAGGCTTCAAAACCATACGAACAGATTTACTTTTATTGCTGACTGCTACCGAGCCGGACAATAACGTTGTCTTTACATCCGGATTGTCATGATATGCATCTACATTGAAATGGGTTCCCAGCACCTGAACGTCAATCGTTTCAGTCTGCACGATAAACGGATGCTTTGAGTCCTTGCTTACTTCAAAATAGGCTTCTCCATTTAGCTCCACTTCCCGTTTGTCCGATTGGAACTTTTCCGGATAAGAAAGCGAAGAATAATGGTTGAGCATGACGGAACTACCATCAGGGAGGCGGACAGTACGTGTCTCTGCCAGAGTGGAAATCGTTTGTATTGCAGCAGGTTGCATATATAAATAAGCTGTCCATACCGATAGGCAAAGTAGAGCTACTGCCGCTGCTGCCGAGAAGGTGCGTATCAAAGTCAGATGCCGGGTATGCGACTTCAGTCTTTTTTCTAGTTCCGGGTAACTGGCTGCTGCTGAAAAACGCCCTCGCGGTGAACGCGTGGAAGCAATGAGCTGATTCAGTATTTCTTCTAATTCCGTATCGGTGTGTTTCATATTTTTTCTGTATTACTCTTGATCCATTATTTTCGTTTCAACAGAATGGTCAGTTTGCTGATTCCTCCTTCTTTCCATTGGGGAGTGCAGGATAAAGTGACATTCTGTTTATTCAATACCATCTGTTTGGGATAGATTTTAATGATAGTCGTAGCCGACTTCTTACCCGCTTTGATGATTACTTTCTTTTCCGTCAGTTGTATGACTGCTGCTTGCCCTGTTACCAGAGGAGGTGCGGCAAGTACTACCGTCCGGTCTTCTTTCGCTTTCTCCATCGCCACAATTTTAATTTCCAATTCACACTCTGATTTGTTTCCTTCACATTCTACTGTTTCCTTCGAATGTTCGAATCCTGCATAGTCTTTGGGCAAATTGTCGTTGTCATTGTTGCATGAGAACAGGCACAGGCAAGTTGATAGAAGAACAAGGATTCCAATGTTTGCGTCATTTAGCTTTTTCATTTTTCTGTCTTTTTTAGTGATTGATTTATTTGTTGATAAAGACCGGAGGGTGACAGAAACTCCCTACGCTCTTTTTCTAAATAATTGTTAATCTATTTCTGCCCGGCTAATCATTTCTTTGAGTCGTGTGATTGCTTTCTGAAGTTGTGCGTCCACTGTATTCATGCTGATACCTAATTCTTCCGCTACTTGTGTATAACTTTGTTTTTCTTCGCGGATGCGAATGAATACTTCCCTACAACGTTCCGGAAGCCGGTCGAGTGCCTTTACGTAAAGAGCAAATAATTCTTCACTGATGAGTGATTCTTCCGGTGAATAGCTCTGTTCCTGTGGCTCCGGCAGAGAATCGGGATGAATGTAAGTGTGTTTTGATTCTTTTTCCAGATAATTGAGCGAAGCATTCTTGACGAGAATGAAACAATAATCTTCAATGTTTCTCACATCAAGTAAATTGCTACGCTGTTTCCATAGTTTCAGAAATACGTCGAGAACGATTTCCTGCGACCATTCTTCCTGCTTCACATAGTAGTAGGCTATGCGGAAGAGGCGATCGTAAGTCATGTTGTAAAAGTCTCGGAAAGCAGTTTGCGAATCCAGTTCTTTCATTTGCCGCAATAACTTTCTTACTTCTGATTCGGTCATCGGCTTTTTGTTTGTTTGGTTAGTCTACCCAAAGTAAATCACTCATTATACTGTCGGAGATGAAAATACCTTCACGAGTCAAGCGTAAGGCTCCATCGTGTTCTTCCAGTTTCCCATTTTTCAGATAAGGCGCAGCCATTCTCTGGCAATACTCCCACATCTCATTGCCGAACATCTGTTTCAGCTTTTCTATAGGTGTTCCCCATACAGTACGTATGGTAGTGATAATAAATTCATTGTAGCGGGTCGTCTGATCCAGATACTCTATTTCGAAAGCACGGCTGTTTTCCTCTATACCTTTTATATATGTATCGATGGAAGAAACATTCCATTCCCGTGTCATCCCGTCAAAAGAATGTGCCGACGGTCCGCACCCCAGATAAGCTATTCCTTTCCAATAGGAAGTGTTGTGGCAGGAATATTTTCCGGGGCGGCAGAAATTGGAAATCTCATAGTGTTCAAATTCTGCTTTCTGCAAATGCTCTATCAGTAATGTGAAAAATTCTAAACTGGAGTCTTCGTCTACCTCGGATATCTGATGCTGTTTTAACATATTATATATAGGTGTATCTTCCTCATAAATCAAGTGATAGGCGGAGATATGTTCTACATTCAGACTGATAGCCTGGCGGAGATCGTTTTCCCATCGTTCTTTTGTTTCTCCGGGCAATCCATAAATTAGGTCGATACTGATGTTTTGGAAATCGGCTTTTCGGCATCTGTCAATTGCTTCGATGGCTGTACGGGCATTGTGGCGGCGTCTCAATAGTTTGAGCGTAGCGTCATCAAAAGTCTGTATTCCCATGCTAAGGCGGTTGAAAGGAAGTGAGGAAAGCATTTCCAGATATTCCTGTGATAAATCATCCGGATTAGCTTCCAGCGTGATTTCCTGGCAATGATTTAATCCGTAATGCTCCCGGATAGTATCAAATATCAGTTCGAAATCTTCTTTTTCCAGTTGAGACGGGGTTCCGCCACCGAAATAAACAGTTTCTATATTTTCTCCTTTCAGGTATTCTTTACGCATCGCCAACTCCCGGCAGAGAGCCTGTACATAACGGGTTTTGAGTTCGCTGCGAGTGGTTGAGTAGAAGTCGCAGTAGATGCAGCGCGTTTTGCAAAAAGGAATATGAAGATAGATACCTGCCATAGCTATGCTGTTTGGGTTTGTGGGTGTAAAAGTAAGACTATTATTAGATATATCAAAAAAGCTGTTGACGGAAATTATTTATAGTGGGGCAGGAATACGCTAAATAGATAATTCTCCCATCGATTAGTAGAAGATAATTTCCTGCAATGCTGAATTTAAGATCTTTTCTTTTATAAATAAGATTCGAACTTGTAGCCGGGTTTTCGTTTGACAGTTGTCAAGCGACAGTTCAACAATTGTCATTCTATCGCTTGACAACTGTCAAACGAAAACTGATTAGGTAACGGGGGAACTATTGTATGAAAGGAAAACAACTAAAAATAACATCGTGCCGGATTACTCATTGCAACTATGAAATTAGTTTATAGCCATGCGAAAATAATTTTTAACCCGATTCGAAAATGTTCATGTTAAAGATGTGTTACATAACATTGTTTAGTAACACTGCCATAAGTGTTGCTTTTCCCCCAATTAATCCCTAATTTGCGCATCACAAAATTAATGGTATGTGAGAAACATACTGAGTAATTACTAAAATCTTATATATTATGAAAGTATATCAGACTAATGAAATCAAGAACATTGCCTTGTTGGGAAGTTCTGGCTCTGGGAAAACCACTCTCGTGGAAGCGATGCTTTTCGAGAGTGGTGTTATAAAACGTCGCGGATCTGTTGCCGCAAAAAATACTGTTAGCGACTATTTCCCTGTTGAACAAGAGTATGGTTACTCCGTTTTCTCCACCGTTCTCCATGTAGAATGGAATAACAAAAAACTTAATATTATTGACTGTCCGGGATCGGACGACTTCGTAGGCAGCACAGTGACTGCACTAAATGTGACCGACACAGCAATCATTCTTCTCAATGGCCAATACGGCGTCGAAGTCGGTACACAAAATCACTTCCGTTATACAGAAAAGCTGAATAAACCTGTTATTTTTCTAGTCAACCAGCTTGATAATGAAAAATGCGATTATGATAATATCCTCGAACAGCTGAAAGAGGCTTATGGCTCTAAGGTCGTTCCTATCCAATATCCAATAGCTACCGGTCCGGGCTTTAATGCGCTGATTGACGTGCTGTTGATGAAGAAATATTCGTGGAAACCCGAAGGAGGGGCTCCGACTATCGAAGATATTCCGGCAGAAGAAATGGATAAGGCTATGGAGATGCACAAAGCATTGGTAGAAGCTGCTGCCGAGAATGATGAAAATCTGATGGAGAAATTCTTCGAACAAGATTCTCTTACAGAAGATGAAATGCGCGAAGGTATCCGTAAGGGATTGATCGCCAGAGGTATGTTCCCCGTATTCTGCGTTTGTGGAGGTAAGGATATGGGCGTTCGCCGCTTGATGGAATTCTTGGGTAACGTTGTTCCTTTTGTTTCTGAAATGCCGAAGGTACAGAATACCGAAGGTAAAGAAGTGGCTCCGGATACTAACGGACCGGAATCCCTTTATTTCTTCAAGACCAGCGTGGAGCCGCATATCGGTGAAGTTTCCTATTTCAAAGTGATGAGCGGTAAGGTTCATGAAGGAGACGATTTGCTGAATGCCGACCGTGGTTCGAAAGAACGTATTGCGCAGATTTATGTGGTAGCCGGTGGTAACCGCGTCAAGGTGGAAGAACTGCGAGCCGGTGATATCGGTGCTGCTGTGAAACTGAAAGATGTGAAAACCGGTAATACGCTGAACGGTAAGGATTGCGACTATAAATTCAACTTTATCAAATATCCGAATTCTAAATATACCCGTGCTATCAAGCCAGTGAATGAAGCGGATGTGGAAAAGATGATGAGTATTCTGAACCGTATGCGTGAGGAAGATCCTACCTGGGTGATCGAACAGTCAAAGGAGTTGAAACAGACTTTGGTACACGGACAGGGAGAATTCCATCTTCGTACATTGAAATGGCGTTTGGAAAATAACGAAAAACTGCCGGTGAAGTACGAAGAACCGAAGATTCCGTATCGTGAAACGATTACAAAAGCCGCTCGCGCCGATTATCGTCATAAGAAACAATCCGGTGGTGCCGGTCAGTTTGGTGAAGTTCACCTGATTGTAGAACCTTATAAAGAAGGTATGCCTGTGCCCGATACGTATAAGTTCAATGGACAGGAATTTAAGATTACCGTGAGAGGTACGGAAGAAATACCATTGGAATGGGGTGGTAAACTGGTGTTTATCAACAGTATCGTCGGTGGTTCTATCGATGCGCGCTTCCTGCCTGCTATTATGAAAGGTATTATGTCTCGTATGGAGCAAGGTCCGTTGACGGGTTCGTATGCTCGTGACGTGCGTGTCATTGTTTACGATGGTAAGATGCACCCGGTAGATTCTAATGAAATCTCCTTTATGCTTGCCGGACGTAACGCCTTTAGTGAAGCCTTCAAGAACGCCGGTCCGAAAATTCTGGAACCGATTTATGATGTGGAAGTGTTTGTTCCGTCTGATAGGATGGGAGATGTGATGGGAGATCTTCAGGGACGTCGTGCCATGATTATGGGTATGAGTAGCGAAAAAGGTTTTGAGAAACTGGTTGCTAAAGTTCCTTTGAAAGAAATGTCGTCCTACTCTACAGCTCTTAGCTCACTCACCGGCGGACGTGCTTCGTTTATTATGAAGTTCTCTAGTTATGAGCTTGTTCCGGCAGATGTTCAGGATAAGTTGATGAAAGACTTTGAGGCTAAGCAAGTAGAAGAATAAAGATAAATGATAGTTGATAAATGATATGTGATAGTTGATTGAAAATTCGCTATTTACTATCTGTTGGTTATAAACTATCAACTTAAACGTTAAAACTGTTCCCTTTTTTAAGTAAAAGGGGACAGTTTTTGTTTAACTATGATTAATAAAGATAGAAAAACGCAAGGAAAAGATTTAATTTTTTATTAAATTTGCAAACCAAAGGAGGGGTTTTGTTGTTGTAGTAATCAGAATACAACCTAAATAGCTCCTTACGGTTAATTTCCGGGAAGTTCCGGTTAAATCAAGTTAATGCATTAGGAGTGTTAATTAGGGAGTGTTAATTTTGTTGCTATGAAGAAGTCAACAATTTGGATATTAGGTATTGTAATGGGGCTTTCCTTCCTTAGCCTGCTGTATTTGCAGGTTAGTTATATCGAGGAAATGATGAAAACCCGTAAGGAACAGTTTGATTCGGCTGTACGCAATAGCCTGGATCAGGTTTCCAAGGATGTGGAATATGCAGAGACCAGACGTTGGTTGATCGAAGATATTTCAGAAGCGGAAAGAAAAGCACTGATTGCGAATAACGCTTCCATACAACAAGACAACTTGATTCAGCAAACGCAACGGTTCACGGTGAAGTCTAAGGATGGAAAGGTATATTCGGATTTTGAGCTGAAAGTGATGACCACCAAACCCTCCGAGCTTCCAAAGGCTATGATTTCTCCTTACAGGGGAACAAAGACTATTCCGGAAACTTCGCGTTCATTAGTGGAAGCCATCAAGAATCGGTATATGTATCAACGGGCGTTACTCGATGAAGTGGCCTGGCAGATGATTTATCGGGGAAGTGACAAATCGATTGGAGACAGAGTACGGTTCAAAGAACTGGATGACTATCTGAAATCGAGCTTATATAATAATAGTATAGACTTGCCTTATCACTTTACGGTGATTGACAAAGACGGTAGGGAAGTCTATCGTTGTGCGGATTATGAGGCAAAGGGAAGTGAGGACGCTTATCAACAGGCATTGTTCAAGAATGATCCGCCTGCAAAAATGAGCATATTGAAAGTGCACTTTCCTGGTAAGAAAGATTATATCTTTGACTCAATTAGTTTCATGATTCCGTCGTTGATATTTACGCTGGTATTGTTAGTGACATTCATCTTTACGATTTATATCGTATTCCGGCAAAAGAAACTGACGGAAATGAAGAATGACTTTATCAATAATATGACGCACGAATTTAAAACACCGATATCTACCATTTCATTGGCAGCGCAGATGTTGAAAGATCCCGCGGTAGGAAAATCACCGCAGATGTTCCAGCATATATCGGGAGTGATAAATGATGAAACCAAGCGCTTGCGCTTCCAGGTGGAAAAGGTGCTCCAGATGTCGATGTTCGAACGTCAGAAGGCCACTTTGAAGATGAAGGAGATTGATGCGAATGAATTAATTTCAGGAGTTGTCAATACCTTTGCGCTGAAAGTGGAACGGTATAATGGTAAGATAACATCGAACCTTGAGGCCACCGATCCTGTTATATTTGCAGATGAGATGCATATCACGAATGTAATCTTTAATCTGATGGATAACGCGGTGAAATATAAGAAACCGGAAGAGGATCTGGAACTGAAAGTGAGAACGTGGAATGAGTCGGGTAAACTGATGATTTCGATACAGGATAACGGTATTGGTATCAAAAAGGAGAACCTGAAAAAGATATTTGAAAAGTTCTATCGTGTACATACGGGTAATCTGCACGATGTGAAGGGCTTTGGACTGGGATTGGCTTATGTGAGAAAAATTATATTGGATCATAAGGGAACCATCCGGGCGGAAAGCGACCTGAACGTGGGAACTAAATTTATTATTGCATTACCTTTATTAAAAAATAATTGATATGGACGAGAAACTGCGTATTTTATTATGCGAGGATGACGAAAATCTTGGCATGCTTTTAAGAGAATATCTACAGGCAAAAGGTTATTCTGCTGAGTTATATCCTGATGGAGAAGCCGGTTATAAGGCTTTCTTGAAGAATAAATATGACTTGTGCGTGTTTGACGTAATGATGCCTAAAAAAGACGGCTTCACACTGGCACAGGATGTCCGTGCAGCAAATGCTGAAATTCCTATTATCTTCCTGACTGCTAAAACGCTGAAAGAAGATATCCTGGAAGGCTTTAAAATCGGTGCGGATGATTATATCACCAAACCGTTTAGTATGGAAGAATTGACATTCAGAATTGAAGCGATCTTGAGACGTGTTCGTGGAAAGAAGAACAAAGAAAGCAATATCTATAAGATTGGTAAGTTTACTTTCGACACACAGAAACAAATTCTGTCGTCAGATGGCAAACAGACTAAGCTGACTACCAAAGAGTCTGAACTGCTTGGATTGCTTTGCGCACATGCCAATGAGATTTTGCAACGTGACTTTGCTCTGAAAACAATCTGGATTGACGATAACTATTTCAATGCCCGTAGTATGGACGTGTATATCACGAAATTGCGTAAGCACCTGAAAGAAGACGATTCAATCGAAATTATCAATATTCACGGAAAAGGCTATAAGCTGATTACTCCGGAAGTTGAATCTTAATGATTGCGTTTGAGATAACTCCAAATAAAAAATCCCGGGAACATTCGTTTCCGGGATTTTTTATTGATTTTGCGAAATTAATCAGCGATCTTCTTATTAATAACAATATAAGAAATGAGTCCCAGTACTACAAGTACTACTGAAGTACCCAGGATGGCGTTGTTGTTTACATTTCCTGTAAAGGAACAAGCCAGCAGGATGACTACTCCGACCAAGATTAATATCAATCCTAAGTTCTTTAATAAGCCTTTCATGTGTGTGTATTTTAATAGATTATAATATTCCAGTCACAAATTAAAGCATAATTCTTTAACGGGCGAAATTATTTGGATAAAAATTCCATTATAAATGCACGATTTAGTGGATTTTATGATTTGGAGAGAAGTTCTTCTATCTAATCTTTTGTATTGTAGAACACCTTTTTCAGTACCTCCTGTCCAATGCTCAATTCGTCGAGAGTGATACCGTGAAGAGCCTCTTTCAGAGTCTGGCCGGCAATGATACGCGCTTTTCCCTCCAGTTCTTTCCCGTCTTTGGTCAGATGGATCAGGTTGGTGCGGCGGTCTTTTTTATCGGAAATGCGCACAACAAGATGCTGCCGTTCCATATTATCTATCAAACGGGTCATGCTGGGCTTGTCTTTAAAAGTTGCATTACACAACTCTTGTTGCGTCACACCGTCTTTTTCCCACAGAAAAATGAGTACCGTCCATTGTTCGGGACTGATTTCCAATCCGTTCTGACGGAAGTTACGGTACAGTTTCCGGTTGATTGCCGCAGAAACTTTGCCATTCAAGATGGCGAATATAAGCCGGATATCGAAATTAAATTGCTCTATCATGAAATTATTGTTTAAACAACTTTGCAAAGTTAAGTCACTTCCCGGATAAATCCTATCTTCGGATACAAAAAAAGATTAAATATTTGTAGTTCAAAATAAAATGTCTAACTTTGCACCCGCATTTAAAATCAAATAATTTATTTATTTAATTAAACGAAGTATGAATC
>ERZ1504235.236-NODE-236-length-13578-cov-7.741995_pt1 | contig 13578 bp, 8 predicted proteins | sample MGYA00572401_ERZ1504235 | MGnify/ENA primary metagenome ERZ1504235 (study PRJEB39906, sample SAMEA3182079) | gut metagenome | biome: human; feature: gut; material: Stool; isolation source: human stools | place: Canada | collected 2012-11-20 ...
GTTTTAATTGGCAGTTATTTTGGAAATAATGTTTTTAGAGACAACAGTTTTTTATATAAAATAAACACAAAAGATGAAACAGAATCAATATTTATTTCTACTGTTCGCCCTGATTGTTCTGACGGGCTGTGGCGGTACGCAGAAGAAATTAACCGAATATGTCAATCCTTTCTTGGGTACGGCTACTTTGTGGGAGCCTGAGGACTTAGGGTATACGCGCAAAATAAAGTCACGTACATGGGGTGCGGAAACTTATCCGGGTGCTACCTTGCCCAACGCAATGGTGCAGCTCAGCCCCGTTACACAGTTTCGTAGCGGTGCGGGCTATCAATATGAGGACACTGTGATTTATGGTTTTTCACATACTGCTAAAGGGCATTGGAACTTGTTGCATGTCCCCATGTTGCCAGTGGTGGGAACTATCGCTCCGGGTAATTATTGCTCCGGGTTTAGTCACGAGAAGGAATCTGCGCATCCGGGGTATTACCAAGTTTATCTGGAACGCTATAAAGTGAACGCCGAGTTGACCAGTACCTTGCGTTGTGCCTACCATAAATATACTTTCGGCAAGGGCGACGATAAGTCATTATTGGTAGACATCCGCCGTTCTAATAATGATGTCCGTGATTGGAAGATTGAGAAGGTTGACGATAATACGTTCACGGGTTATCAAGATGGCGATGGTAAAATCTACTTTTACGCTAAGACCAACTATAAAATAGGCCAAGTGGAAATGGTAAAAGACGACAAACATGAGGTGGCTGTGCTGCGTTTTATCGACAGCAAAGGTGTTGAACCTTTGGAAGTGAAGGCTGGTTTCTCGTTTGTGAGTATAGAGAATGCTCAAATGAATTTGAAGGCCGAAATGTTGAACAAAAGTTTTGCACAAGTGGCAGAAGAAGCCGATGCGGCTTGGGAAGCACTCCTCTCCAAGATTCAAGTTGCAGGTGGCACGGAACGTGAAAAGAGATTGTTTTATTCTACTTTCTTCCATGCTTTTAAATGGCCGGCTTTGCGTAGCGATGTGAATCATGAATATACTGATGTCCGTGGCGAAGTAGTGAATAACGGCTTCCACTATTACACTGACCCTTCTTTTTGGGACGATTATCGCAACAAACTGGTACTCATAGGTATGATTTCTCCCGATGTGACTACTGACATCATTAGGTCTATTATTGACAAAGGCGAGAAGCGTGACGGCTACATGCCCACCTTCTTCCATGGTGATCACGCTTCCACTTTTATTTCTGGTTCTTGGTTGCGTGGTTTGCATGATTTCGATCTGGAGCGTGCTTATAAGTTGATTCTGAAAAATGCTACGGTGCCCGGTAAAGGAGGACGTCGCTATTTGGATGAGTATATGGAGCGAGGTTGGATTGCTGAAAAAGACACAGTGAATGTACCCACATGGGACGAATACAAAGGGGCTGTGACCAAGACCCAGGAATATGCTTACGATGACTATGCCGTAGCCTTGGTAGCCAAGGAGCTGGGAGATGAAGCCAACTACAAGCTGATGATGGAACGCTCCAACAACTACAAGACGCTATTCGACCCCTCTACCGGCTTTTGGAGAGGTAAGATTGACGATGGTAGCTGGATTCAGGATTTCGATCCGTATTATCCCTATTACCAGTACATGTACCGTGAGGCCAATGCATGGAACGCCCTCTTCTTCGCCCCCCACGACCCCGAAGGCATGATTAAGCTCTATCCCAGTAAAGAGGCGGTGGAGGCTAAACTGGATTCCTTATTCAGCGAACCGTGGAGAGGTTACGAGGCCCACAACCTGACCGGATTCATCGGAAACTATTGTCACGGAAACCAGCCGGGACACAGCATTCCTTACACCTATTATTTCATAGACAAACAAGAGAAAGCCCAATGCATTCTCGACAGCCTGATGAACCACTACTATGACATGGGTGCCGACAAGCTGGCTTATGCAGGGATGGATGATGCCGGCGAGATGTCTTCGTGGTATGTGCTCAATGCTATTGGACTTTACACTTATTCGCCTGCCGATCCTGAATATATTGTTACTGTTCCCTTGTTCGATAAAGTGACGTTCAATCTGAATGGTCGTCCCTTTACGATTGTGAAGAAAGGAAGCGGCAAGAAGATTATTGACATTACTTATGACGGTAAAAAGATTGACGGTTACTTTATCACCCATGACCAACTGAGGGAGGGCAAGGAACTGGTGATTACTACGGAATAGATAAACAATGGAGTTATGAAAAGAAATATACTGCTTCTATTCACATTCTTTGCTTGCATTACTGTACAAGGGCAGACTCCGGTTCGTTTGGTTGATCTGAGGAGCGAACATCTTGACAGACCTATAGGTTTGGATAATCCCGTTCCACGCCTTTCTTGGCGGATGGAAGATGGTAGGCAGGGAGCTGTGCAGACTTCCTGGCGGATTGTGGTAGACGAAGACTCGTTGAATGTGGTCAATGGCTGTGGCAGGATGTGGGATAGTGGAAAGAACGATTCCCGTAATCTGCTTGTGGCCTATGCGGGCAAAAAACTGCAGCCTTTCACTAGATATTATTGGAAAGTAATCTGCAGCGACATGGAATATAAGGAGACTGCTTCTCCTGTCTCTTACTTTGAAACGGGCATGATGGGGATGCAACATTGGCAAGGTGCTTGGATTGGCGATGGCAAGGATATTCATTATGGGCCTGCCCCTTACTTCCGAAAAGAGTTCAAGACCGGCAAAAAGGTAAAGTCAGCGCGTGCTTATATTGCCGCTGCTGGACTATATGAGCTTTACATCAATGGCGAGAAGATAGGAGACCACTGCCTTGCCCCTCTCTATACCCGCTTTGATCGCCGCAACTTGTATGTGGCTTATGATGTGACTTCACAATTACAGAATGGTGACAACGCTATTGGCGTACTTTTGGGTAACGGCTGGTATAACCATCAATCCAAAGCAGTGTGGGACTTCGACCGTGCCCCTTGGCGCAACCGTCCCACTTTCTGTCTGGACTTGCGCATTACCTACACCGATGGAAGCGTGGAGACTATTCCCACCGATCTCAGTTGGCGGACAGCGTCGGGTGCAATCACTTTTAATAGTATCTATACTGGCGAGCACTACGATGCACGTCTGGAGCAGAAAGGATGGAGCACTCCGGAATTCGATGATTCCAAGTGGCGCGGAGTAGCCTATCGGAGTGTACCTTCTTCCAATGTCACTGCCCAGCAAGTACATCCCATCCGTAATGTAAAGATTTTCCCCGCCGTCTCTTTCCGCAAAGTGGACGAGAAAACATACATCTATGATTTCGGGCAAAATATGTCCGGTGTGACTTGTATTCATGTTTCGGGTGAACGGGGAACGGAGGTCAGAATCAAACATGGCGAACGCTTACATCCAAATGGCCGCCTCGATCTCTCGAACATTGATGTCTACTTTCGAGGCGATAAGGAGAAAGACCCTTTTCAGACGGACATTCTCATTCTGAGTGGAGAAGAGGATGAGTTCATGCCCCGATTTAATTACAAGGGATTTCGTTATGTGGAGGTAGTGGCAGATAAGCCTATTGAGCTTGACCAAAACAGCTTGATTGCTTACTTCATGCACAGTGATGTGCCGGCAGTAGGTAGCTTGGAATCTTCGAGTCCACTGATAGGCAAGCTGCTCCATGCTGCCAATCACTCTTACCTTTCCAATCTGATGGGCTACCCCACCGATTGCCCTCAGCGCGAGAAGAACGGTTGGACTGGTGACGGTCATTTTGCCATTGAGGCAGCATTTTATAACTTTGATGGAATTACCGTTTACGAAAAATGGTTGGCCGACCATCGTGACGAACAGCAGCCCAACGGAGTGCTGCCCGATATTATTCCAACTGGTGGATGGGGATATGGTACAGACAACGGGCTGGACTGGACTAGTACTATTGCCATCATCCCTTGGAATATCTACCTCTTCTACGGTGATAGCAAGCCCTTGAGCGATTGTTACGAGAGCATCAAACGTTATGTGGATTATGTGGAGCGTATCTCTAACAATCATCTCACTACGTGGGGGCGCGGAGACTGGGTGCCGGTGAAGTCAAAATCCAATAAAGAGCTGACTTCCTCGGTCTACTTTTATGTAGATACCAAGATTTTGGCCGCTGCTGCCAAACTCTTCGGCAAACAGGCCGATTACGAATATTATAATGCCTTGTCGGAGGAGATAAAGCAAGCTGTCAATGATAAGTTCCTGAATCGAGAAACAGGCATCTATGCCGAAGGTTCACAAACCGAATTGAGTGTTCCCTTGCAATGGAAGATTGTGCCCGAAGAGTTGATAGGAAAAGTGGCAGCTAACTTGGCACATAAGGTAGAGGAGGACGGTTTTCACTTGGATGTGGGTGTATTAGGAGCTAAAGCTATTCTGAATGCACTCAGCGAAAATGGTTATGCTGAAACAGCTTATAAGGTGGCTGTACAGGACACTTATCCTTCATGGGGTTGGTGGATGGTGAACGGTGCCACTACGCTGCTCGAGAACTGGGATTTGCAGGCTACTCGTGACATCTCGGACAATCATATAATGTTCGGTGAAATAGGTGCTTGGTTCTACAAGGGGCTGGGAGGTATTTTCCCTGATCCCGCGCAACCTGGTTTTCAAAACATTCTGCTCCGTCCCCATTTCATAAAGGGATTGAAACGGTTTGAAGCTCGTCATCGGTCGCCTTACGGTGAAATTGTTTCTCGCTGGGAATGGAAAGGGAAATGTGTGCATTATGAAGTTACAGTGCCCGCTAACAGTACAGCTACACTCACTTTACCTGACAAGGCCGAGAATGTACGGGTGGTGGAACTGGCGGCAGGAAGATATGAGTTTATTGTAAAGTGACCTTGTACTTCATTTATGCTTGCAAATATGTAATTAGCGGGTTTGCCACGTTGTTGTGGCATAACTCGCTAATTTTTATAGTCGGTATGTTAAGGGATGGCTTTTTCATTCTTATAGCCTGATCTTTCCCTCCAACCGTATATCTTCCGACGAAGCCCCTATCAGCAGCTTCACCGTTCCGGGTTCTACAACGAACATCTGCTTTCCTTCGTTCCAATAGCCGAGCTCCTCTTTGGGCACGGTAAGCGTCACTTTCCGGGTTTCGCCGGCCTTGATGGGGATACGCTTGAAGGCGCGCAACTGCTTGGAAGGACGTTCCACTTTGGAGTCCGGATAGCTGGCATAGAGCTGTACGACTTCTTCTCCGTCGCGTCCGCTGGTATTCTTCACTGATACCGTCACGCGGATGTTCTTCTTGTCTTGCTTGACGGATTCAATCTTCTCGTACGTAAAGTCGGAATAGCTCAGACCATAGCCGAAAGGATAGAGCACAGGGCCCTGGTGGTACATATACGTACGTCCGTTGCGGATGTCGTAGTCCATTATGTCGGGTAGGTCAGTGATGTCTTTCACCCACGTCTGTACGGTACGTCCGGCTGGATTCACCTTGCCAAAGAGTACGTCGGCCAGTCCGTTGCCCTGCTCCTGGCTGCAGTGGGTGATGTGGACGATGGCAGGCACGTGCTCCTGGCTCCAGTTGATGGTGTAGGGGAAACTGCTGACGAGCACCAGTATGGTATTGGGATTGGCTTTGAGCACCAGCTTCACCAAGTCTTCATCGGGCAGCATCAGCGATTTGCGGTCCACGGCTTCGCGGCCGTCACTGGGGACGGGAGAGAACTTCCAGTCCGCACGTGTGCCGTAAGGATGGTTTCCTACACATACAATGGCGATGTCGGCGGCTGCGGCAGCCTTTTCCGCCTGGCCCATGCGGTTGTCTTCGGCGTGGATGACTTCGGTATCTTCCTTTACAGCATTGCGTATGCCGCTCAGAATCGTTGTTTCGTAAGGCGGGGTACCACTATACCAGTCTTGCACGATTTTGTCCGAATACGGGCCTATAACGGCTATTTTACGCAGCTTTCCGGCATCGAGTGGCAGGAGATTCTTGTTTTTCAATAACACCACAGACTTGGCGGTGACTTCCCGTGCCAGCCTACGGGCTTCTGCTGTCATGAAAGGCGGTGTCTCCGTACTGTCCTTTCCGATGGAGAGATAAGGGTTACGGGAGTGGTCCCCGTCCAGCAAGCCGAGCTTGAGGGCGACGAAGATATTCCCGCGGATAGCCTTGTCGATGTCGACTTCGGTCAGTAATCCCTTTTCCAGAGCTTCCTTGACGTAAGGAACGTATGCGTCGAGAAATTGTCCTGTGGTGGCTTTTACTACGGCAGCGGCACCCTCCGCAAAGCTCGGAAAACTCTTGTGCGCTTCAATCAGCAGTTTCAGGGCACCGCCGTCCGTACAGATGATACCGTTGTTGCCCCATTGCTTGCGGGTAATCTCTTCGAGGCAGGGATGGATGGACATGGGGATGCCGTTCCAACTGTTGTAGGCGGCCATGAAGGCGCGGCTGCCTCCCTCGGTGATGCCTTTATAGAAAGGATAAGCGTAGTATTCATGGAACAGCCGCGTGTCGAAGTCGGAGGAAGTGCTGTCCCGTCCGTCCTCGTTACTGTTGGCAAGGAAGTGTTTCATCAGAGAGGCAGTTTTCCAGTAGCGGGGATGATTGCCTTGCAGGCCGCGTACGCTGGCAATGGTGAGTTGGGCGGTGAGGAAAGCATCTTCTCCGAAACTCTCCTCGGTACGTCCCCAGCGCGGGTCGCGGGCAAGGTCGGCATTCGGAGCGCGCATCACGAGGGCATGACGCTTGTTGCCGGTGGTCTGCATGTAGTAGCGGGCTTCTTCAGCGGCTTGTTCCGCTACTTTCTGCACCAAATCGGTGTCCCATGTGGAGCCCAGACCGTAGGATTGGGGGAATATGGTGGTGGGGCAGTCTGTGGGGACTACTTTCCCGTCTTCCGTTCTTTGGCGTCCGCCCCACATGGCAGGCCCGCCGAGGGTCAGCCCGTGCAGTCCTTCGTAGTGTCCGCAACGGGGAATGTTGAGGCGGGGGACACCGAGGTCGGTGGAAAGAAGGTTTATCTTTTCATCCAATGTCAGGATGGAAAGAAGATGGTCCACGCGCTGTTCGTCGGTGAGCGTGGTATCTTGAAAGGCTTGTGTGTGTTGTGCGCTTGCCTGTAAGCCGAATAGCAGGGGCAAGGCGAGGAACAATAACTTGTTTCGCATGGGGTATTAGGGTTTAATGTGTTTGATATACCGGTTATGGGATTGATATCCGTTGTAACTGTCCGTCCTGCGGCAGGCAGAGCAATCCTTCAGCTTTCTTTTCGTCTGCCAGATACTTCTTCCACGTAATCTTGTCCCATTTCATCTGGTCTGTGCATTGTGCCACGGGGATATGGGGGATGGCCGAACCGTCCTTTACAAGAATGACGATGGGCAGGGTGCCGCACTTGATATGGTTCCATCCCGGAGCATACACCTTTCCGGTTTGGTAGTCTATCCATTTCTGCCGTCCGGGGAGGTAGACATCCCGTCCGCTGCCCTCTTCGAGCATGGGTGCCACGAGGAGGTTGGAGCCGAACATGTACTCGTCCTCTACCAGCCATGCACCCGGGTCGTCGGGATACTCCAGCAGTAGGGCGCGGAGCATCGGCCAGCCGTTCTCGGTGCACTCTTTGGATTGTGCGTATACATAGGGCATCAGTTTGTACTTCAGCTCGGCGCAACGGCGGAAATAGTCTGTGAACTCTTTCCCGTAGTACCACGGCTCGGTGGGAGGTGCTCCGTGCACGCGGCTGTGGCTGGTGAGGAAGCCGAAGGGCAGCCAGCGGCGGTAGAGGCTTTCGGGGCTTTGGGTCACGAAGCCGCCTATGTCATTGCTCCAGAAGCAGAATCCGCTCAGTCCGATGGAGAGGCCGCTGCGGATGGTTCCCTCGAAACCGGTTTCGGTGGTTGCGGCGTCACCGCCCCAGTGCAATGGATAGCGTTGTGAGCCTGCCCATGCAGAGCGTGCCCAGATGATGTTTTCGCCGTGCAGCTTCTTGATGATGTCGGCCACGGTTTTGTTGTAGCGCAGCGGGTAGAGGTTGTGTTCGTACAGTCCGCTACGGCCGTTGGCATAGATGGCATCCAGCGGGGCACCTTCGCCGAAGTCTACTTTGATGGCGCCTACACCCATTTCAATCAGATTGCCGAGTTTTTCCTGATACCACTTCACGGTTTCGGGGTTGGTGAAGTCCAGCACCACGTCCTCGTAGGGGAGCTGCCCCTTACCGTTGCGTACGTACAGACCGCGTTCCACCAGCTCGGGGAAGAACTTGTTTTTCGGAGTGAAGTAGGGGAGTTGCCAGAGGCAGGTGCGGAAGCCTTGTGACCTTAGGTCGGTGAGCATCTGCCGGGGATTGTCGAAGCGGTCGGCGGCAAAGGCGTAGTCGCATTGCCAGTCCACGCCGAACCAGCCGGTATCGAAGTGGATGACATCGCTCGGTATCTTGTTCTCACGCAGTTTCCGGGCTACATCGCGGCCCTCTGCTTCGCTGAAGTAGGTGATGCGGCTCATCCAGGTGCCGAAGCTCCACAAGGGGGGCATTTCGGGCCGTCCTACCAGTGCGGTGTATTCGCTCAGCATCTCCTTCGGCGAACCCAGGAAGATGAAGATGTCCATCGCTTCGTCTGCCATAAAGAGTTTGGTGGCTCCGATGTAGGAGCAGCCGAAGTCGCAGGTCACGGGGGCGGAAGTGTGCATAAACATGCCATAGCCGCGGTTACTGAAAAAGAAGGGGATAGGCTTGTACATGTCCGGGGTTTCGGGGCCCTGCGGGTCGGTGACAAAGAGGTTGACCTTCTGCCCGGCCTTGTTCAGTGCGGTGGCGGACTCGCCGCAACCGTAGATTTTCTCGTTTGGCGCGAGGCTGAATACGGGATTGATGCTGCGTGAGTTGTCCGAGCCGCGCTTGATGAAGCTGAATGGAGGTACCTTGACCTGTGTGGAGTCGTTGTCGCTCCAGCAACGAGTCTGTGTCAGCAGGCGTCCGTCGGCATCTTTCAGCACCAGGCGCCAGGGGTAATTCTCGATGAGCAGGCTGCCGTATCGGGAGGTGTACAGGGTACCTTTATCCGTCTTCTCGGCTTTCCAGAAGGAGCGTCCGTCGGCAGGCTTTCCTATGAGCATGGGGTCATCGGCATCTTCTTTCGGTACGATGGGCGAGGTAAGCATATGGATGCGGAGGGTACGTTCGCTGACCGGTTCGACGGTGAACGTCAGTTGTGGATTGTTGTCGTAGGCCGTCTCCGGGAAGTCCAGCGACTGGAGGGGCTGGTGCAGGTAGGTGTTTGCATTGAATGCCTGGCGGGGCATCAGTTGCTGGCGTTTCCACTGGACAGTCCCCTTGCCGGTGGAGGTGTCGAACGATACCAGGCTGTCGGCAAAGAAATAGGTGTTGCTGAGGTCCAGAAAATCCTGGCTCATGTCTTTCGACTGGGAAAGCAGGTATTGCACGCCGGCATTTGTTTTCAGTTGGGCATGTGCGGGCGGGATGACAGTTGCTGCTAGCAGCATAAAAGCTGCCCCTTTCATCAGTTGTTTCTCTTTCATGATAAATATATGATTTACGGTTACTGTTTCGATGCCGTAAAAGTAGAGAAATCCACACAGATGAAAGGGGTGGGTATGTTGCTTATGTAGGGCTGAAATGTTTATTTGGAAGCTTTCTTCCCGTAGAAACACATGAAATATACCCCGATAATCACAAACGGGATACTGAGCCACTGGCCCATGTTCAGCGTCATGCTGTCCTCAAAGTTCACCTGGTTTTCTTTCAGGAACTCGATGAAGAAACGGAAGGTGAAAATCTCCGTCAGGCAGAGTCCGAAGAAGAAACCGCGGTGATAGGGCAGGGAGGCTTCGGCCTGCACGGTGGTTGATTTCCGCTTGGTGGTGCTGAAATCTGTTTCGAGCTTGGTCTCTTGTTTCTTCTGTCCGCGTTTGTATAGCCAGACCATCCCCAGGAAGAAGATGAAGTAGGCGATGGCTTCGTAGAGCTGTGCCGGATGGCGGGGCAGCATGTCTTCGCGCTCGAAGATGAATGCCCAGGGCACGTCGGTCGGTTTGCCGATGATTTCGGAGTTCATCAGGTTGGCAAGGCGGATGCAGCAGGCGGTGATGGGAGTGGCAACGGCTATCATGTCGAGCACGTCCATGTAGTGCATCTTCGTCTTGCGGCAGTACATCCAGAGGGCGATAATCAGGCCCAGCGTGCCGCCGTGGCTGGCAAGGCCGGTGTAACCCGTCATTTTCCATCCTGCGGCGGTCTGCTTGATGGGGAGAATCATTTCAACGAAGTGGTCTTGGTAGTATGCCCAGTCGTAAAATATGCAGTGGCCCAGTCGTGCGCCTATCAGTATGCCGAAGAAGCAATAGAAGAAAAGAGGTTCGAATTTCTTTTCGTCTATTTTGCGGTCGCGGTACTGGTGTTGCACGATAAGGTAGGCAAAAGCGAGGCCGATAATCCATAACAAACCGTAGTAGCGGATGGATATGCCGAAGAAGTTGAATAGTTCGGGGTCGGGGTTCCAGTTGATGGTGAGTAGTGATAACATATTTATGAAGAATTAAATTACTGAATTACGGGGTTGTTCGGGACAAAGGTATGAAATTATCTCGTTTGGCAGTTCATCGTGGCAGTTTATTTGAATTTCTCCGCCACCATCCTATACGTCGGCACCTCAATCCCTTGTTCCTCTGCAGCCGTAATCATGTCGAACAACAAGCCTTGTACTTCGCTCTGATGTCCTTTGGCCATATCTTTCTGCATGGAGGCGGTACTTTCAGGGGCGAGTTTGTCTATTACTTTGAGGTTATACTGCACGATGTCTTCCTTGAATTCTATACCCAACTTCCTGCCCAAAGCTGCACTCTCTTGTGACAGTCCGATAAAGGTGTCGCGCACTTTGCCCGGTTTCTGGACTTCGCCCATAGGTACGTCGTAATAGGCTCCGGTGACGGCCATAGCAGAAATGAAGGACCACTTGACGAATGTGTCCCGGTTGATGTCGTCGGAGATTTCGGCTTTGATGCCGCTTTCCTGCAAATCGCGTTGCACGGCTTCCAATGTTTCACGGGAAACAATCGTGCTGCGGTGTGCTCCGTAGACGAGCCGGAAAATCTTTCCCATCTGCGTGATTTCTCCCCGTCCGGATACGAATCCTACGATGTAGATGCAGCCGTCGAGCACCGTGACGCCGGGGACCAACCGCTGGATACGGGGACCGGTTCCGTAAACATTCAGGATGGGGATTACCACTGTACGCTCGTGTGAGGCACGTTTGATGAGTTCCGTAATGGAGTCTACGGAATAACCTTTGACGCAGACGAAGATAACATCCGCTTTGCCTTGGAATTCTTCTGCGGTAAATGCCGCCACTTTCAGACAATGTTCACCTTTCAAATCGGAGTGCAGTTGCAGACCGTTCCCGCGTATGGCGGCAAGGTGTTCGCCACGTGCAATGCAAGTGACGTCTTTGCCGGATAATGAAAGAAAGGCGGCGATGCTTCCGCCTACGCCGCCGGTACCTGCTATGAGGTATTTCAGATTACTGTTTGCCATTTGTTGTGTATGGTTTATTGAACGTAGTTTTCCTTTTCCATATAGTAAAGCCCTTCGCCCCGGTCACCGTTTTCCATGTCTTCCAGCTCTACTTTGAAGATACGGTAGGGAAGGTCTTTTTTGGGATGCTTGGGCATGTCTACTGTCAATAGATAGGCGTTGCCATATTCGTTGCTGTCGAAATATTCTTTTATTTCCTGCTTCATCAGCACGGGGACTTTCTCGCCGTCTATCCAGACGGTGACTTTCAGTTGCCCGGGGCGGGGAGCCATCTGGCATTCTCTGGCTTCTTTGTTTTGTTCTTGTTGCTCAATGTCACTCAGGTTTTCACCGTGTACCAATGACTCGGGCTTTGTTTCTTTCATCCATTGGTAGGTACGTGTCAAGCTCATGGGACGGACGTATATCTGATAAGTAGGCATGGCTCCGGGGATGCAGAAAGTACGCAGGCCATAAGCTTCCATACGATGATAACGTATGTCGAGTGTAGTGTCGCGGTCGGCGATGAAATCCCAGGCCCAGAACTCCAGGCGGTGTTCAGTCTCGGGCAGCCCGCTTTTCATGGCAATGTGCGCATAGGAGGGCAGATAAATAGAGGCTGCACTTTGATATTTCCCTTTGGGTATACGGGCCGTGTAATGCCCGTCTTTGTCGGTTATGGCTTCTATGATGTCATTGAACTGCGGGTTTTGCCACCAGACGCTGGCACTGTCTATCGGCTGTCCGTTGTAATCAGTCACCCGTCCGTGAATGGTTACCGAGTCTTGCTGTTGTGCATAAACGGCAGTACAGGACAATAAGAATAAAAGGAAGATAATCTGTTTCACAGTATTGTTATTGTATGGAGTTTATTAGAAAATGGCAATGTACTTTCTTTGTACATTGCCATCTGGAATGAATATCATTACACATTGAACCTGAAGTGCATGATGTCCCCATCCTGCACCACATACTCCTTGCCTTCCACACCCAACTTTCCGGCTTCGCGCACGGCTGCTTCGCTGCCATACTTGATATAATCCTCATACTTGATGACCTCTGCCCGGATAAACCCTTTCTCGAAATCCGTATGGATAACGCCGGCGCATTGCGGTGCTTTCCATCCCTTGCGATAGGTCCATGCCTTTACTTCCATCTCTCCGGCAGTGATGAAGGTTTCGAGGTTCAGCAGGCTGTAGATAGCTTTAATCAAACGGTTGCAACCGCTCTCTTTCAGTCCCAGGTCTTCGAGGAACATCTGTTTTTCCTCGTATGTCTCCAGTTCGGCAATATCGGCCTCGGTCTGGGCGGAGATGATGATAAGTTCGGCATCCTCGCCCTTGATGGCTTCGCGCACCTGCTCTACGTACTGGTTGCCGCCGGCGGCACTGACGTCATCCACGTTGCAGACGTAGAGCACAGGTTTGGTAGTAAGCAGGAACATCTGCTTGGCGCATTGTTCCTCGTCGTCGTTCTGCGGGATGACGGTGCGGGCGCTTTGTCCTTGTTCCAGGGCATCCTTGTAGCGGAGCAGGAGTTCGTACTCTATCTTTGCAGCCTTGTCGCCACCCACCTTGGCTATTTTCTCTACGCGCTTGATGCGGTTTTCCACGGTTTCGAGGTCCTTCAGTTGCAGCTCTGTGTCGATGATTTCCTTGTCGCGCACGGGGTTCACCGAACCGTCCACGTGGACGATGTTGCCGTTGTCGAAGCAGCGCAGCACGTGAATGATGGCGTCGCACTCGCGGATGTTGCCCAAGAACTGGTTGCCGAGTCCTTCACCTTTGCTGGCGCCCTTCACCAGTCCGGCAATGTCGACGATGTCGCACACGGCAGGTACGATACGCCCCGGGTGAACCAGCTCGGCGAGCTTCGTCAGTCGTTCGTCGGGTACGGACACTTGTCCCATTTGGGCGTCGATTGTACAGAACGGGAAGTTTGCCGCTTGTGCCTTTGCGCTGCTCAAGCAGTTGAAAAGAGTGGATTTTCCTACGTTGGGAAGGCCCACGATACCAGCTCTGTCTCTTATACACATCTCCGAGCCCACGAGACCGTACTAGA
>ERZ1504235.382-NODE-382-length-11114-cov-3.113121_pt1 | contig 11114 bp, 9 predicted proteins | sample MGYA00572401_ERZ1504235 | MGnify/ENA primary metagenome ERZ1504235 (study PRJEB39906, sample SAMEA3182079) | gut metagenome | biome: human; feature: gut; material: Stool; isolation source: human stools | place: Canada | collected 2012-11-20 ...
AGGGGCGGGTGCCCACACCCGCCCGGGGCTGGCCGGTGGCCCGGAAAGACGGGCCGATGTGGGCATCGGCCCCTACAAAGCAGGACTTACCCCCGCCTGTCCCCGTACGTCTCCACCCGTAGGGGCGGCCCTTGTGGCCGCCCGCGGCAGGGACAAGCCCGCCCCTACAAGCCGTCCAGCAGACAAGATCCCCGCGTCCGGCGGTATGCCGGGCGCGGGGGTGCCCCTATCTCCAGAGGGGGTAATAAGAATGGCAAATTATACGGCGCATTATCAATTACATCAATGGGAACCGGAGGACAGCTTTCTCCGCACCGACTTCAACGAGGACTTCGCCAAAATTGACGGTGCGCTGGGCGGGAAGGCAGAACAGTCTGCGGTGGATACGCTTGCCGAGCAGGTTGCCGGGAAATCCGAGCTGGTAACGGGGAGCTATACCGGAGACGGGGAGGCCAGCCGCACCATTGAGCTGGGTTTTTCCCCTAAGGCGGTACTGCTGGCCTCCGGTTCCGGGCCGATCAATTACACCAGCTCGCGTTATGGCGGTCTGGCCCTGGAGGGGGCAGAGGTAAACACGGACTGGGAATCCACCTCCGGCGAGCCGGTTCTCCGCGTCGTTACAGGGGGATTCCAGGTATTCTACGATTATGACGAGGAGGTTTTCTCCAACTCCGACCGCGACCGCTATCACTACCTGGCTTTGCGCTGAGAAAAAGAAAAACCCCCGTGCTTTAGCGCACGGGGGTTTTCCGCCCACAGGGCAAATTCTGATTGGATTACTCGGACACGCTAAAAGTGATAGTGATGTCCACGCCGTCCACAGTCAGAGTAGCAGTCTCAGTCTCGTTACCGTCAAAGACGCCGGCATCGGCCAGAGCCTTGACCAGAGTGTTAGCGTTGTCGCCAGTAGTCAGACCCTTGTCGCTGGAATCATACCAGTTGCTGCCCTGGAGGCCGCCGTCCTTATCCCACACATAGGTCACACCGTCATACACGATGGTGGTAGCACCGTTCTTGTGCAGGGAGCCCAGGAAGCGGGCGGTATCCCAAGTAATGGCATTGGACTCGGTATCAATGGCGGACTGCTCAAAGGAGGCAGCCACCTTGGTGCCGTCGGAGTTCCAGGTGCCGTGGGCAACATAGTTACCCAGGTCGCCGTTCTGTCCCCAAGCGCCATCCGCATTCACCACGGCATCAGAGACGGCCTCCTCAACCTCAGCCACGGTCTCGTCGGTGATAACGCTGTTGTCCTCGTCCACATAGACCTCAATCACAGCGTCGTCATCGTAAACAGCGGAGATCACACCCTTGAAGTTGTCGTCCTCATAGTCGCGGGCCAGACGGCTGGGAGTGGTGGTCTTGCCGGTGCCGCCATCGTTTAGGAAGATGGTGTACTCGTCGGCCAGAACCAAATCCACACCGTCGAAGGACAGCACGCCGGAGGAGTAGGCGATCGTGGAGTCGACGTTCCAGACGCGCAGGTCGTTGCCGGAGACGGCGTTGTTGATGCGGTTCAGATCGCTGGTGTTGACATAGCCGTCAGCGTCGTAGGTCACATTACCGTACAGGCCAACCTCCACATCACTGGTGCTGTTCAGGTTGACAGTGCCGATCTCGCCGTTGACAATAGCGTCAAAGACATAGTACTTGTTATCGTCGGCATCCTGGCTGGACTCGTAATCGGTGTCCAGGATGTAGATGCGGTCACCCGCCACGCTGCCGGACACGCCCAGCTCGCCAGTCTCACCGTTGATGAACAGGTAGTCGGCATAGCCGTTGTCGTCCAAGATCGCAACGACCTCAACCGCGGCATCGGACTCCAGGTGGGTGATGTTCACGTCGGGCACGTTGCGGATGCCAGTGTAGACATTCACGTTGTCGCCGCGGCGGATCACGAACACGGTGTCGTTATTCAGGCGGACGCTCTTGTCCAGAGAAATACGGGCATCGCCGGTTTCAATGATCTTGCCGGTAGTATTAAAGTCCTTGCTAGCGGAATCATTGCTGTTCAGCTTGCCCAGCTCATAGGTGCCGTCGTTCTTCTCGTCATAGGAGAACCAGGTGTTCTTGGTCTTGTCGGTGCTCTCCCACTCAAGGTCATCGGCGTTAGAAACCTCGATGACAGCGGTGGTGCCGTCCACGAAGTAGGCCTTAGCCTCAAAGCTCTTGTTAACGCCGCCGATCTGAGCGACATTGGTGATGAACACGTAGTCGTTGGAAGCCTCCACGCCGTCAGCGTAGATGACATAGCCGTAAGTATCCAGGACCAGATCGTAGTCATCCTTCAGGTTGTAGGTGCTGCTGTAGCCCTGGCTGTACTCGTACTTGGTGCCGTCAAGCGTGACGTTCTTATTGGAGGTGTAGGAGGTCACAGTGCCGGAGACGACTTCGGCAGCCTGAATGGTCTTGACCTCGTCGCCCACAGCGGTGATCAGGACATAATCGCCGTCCTCAAATGCGGACAGGTTTTCAAAGTCGTCGGCGGACAGGGTGGTATTGACAGCGGGGAAGGTATCCAGGCCCAGATCATCCAGCTCCAGCTCCTCGTTCTCCTCGTCGTAGCCGCCGTCCACCTGAGCCACATAGGTGTGAATCTGAGACAGGATGACGTTGTTGTCGTCGTCCACAAACACCTGGGTCAGGACGCCCTTGGCAGTGCCCTTGGCGTCGTCGGTTTCGTTGTTCACAAAGTAGTCGGCCACGTCAGGGCTGCTGACCGGATCGCCATCCACGTAAACAGAAAAATCAGTGGGCTTAGAAGCGGTGATATCGTTGTAGACGGTGCGGCCAATCACGTCATACAGATCGCCCTTGTCCACAGCGGTAGTAAAGGTTCCGTCAGCCTCAGCAGGATAAGTGCCGATGATGTCGTTCTTCAGCTTCCACTGGCTGGCGGGGCGGGCAAAGTCGTCCTCACCGTTGACCTTTTTCAGATCTGCGAAGTAACGCTCACAGAACTGCTGGGTATCGTCGTTGCTGTCGCCGGCATAGTCGCTGTCGGTCTTGGAGACAGGTTCAGCGGCAGTGTTGCCCACGATGATGGTGGAGCCGTCAGGCTGCTGGATAGTGGTGCCGCGGCTGGCGTAGCGCACCATGTCGGCCTCCAGGGTCTGGTAGGCCATCTGGGCAGCCTGCTCACGGGTCATGGCATCGGCCATGATTACACCGGACACGGCGATACCGGCATCCACGGCATCGGCGGCCACATTGACGGCCCAGTCGTTGCCCACATACTGCTCGATAGCGGGATCATAGCCCAGGGCCACCAGCAGCATCTTGGCAAACGCCAGTCCGGTCAGCTCACCCTCGGGATTGAAGGTGCCGTTGCCTGTGCCCGCCAGAATATTCTGCTGGGCGCAGTAGCCGATGTAGCCGGCAGACCAGCGGTCGGCAGCCACGTCGCTGAACACAGTGGAGTTAGTGGTCAGGTTCTCGGCATCGTCGCCCAGGAGCATGCGGCAGATGATGGCCGCAGCCTGCTCACGGGTCAGAATGCCGGTAGGATCGAAGGCGCCCTTGTCGGTACCCTCGAACACGCCGAGCGCGGTCATGACTTCCGCGGCCTCGGCGTAAGTGATCTCGTTGCCGTCGACGAAATCACTGCTCGCAGCGGAGGCGCCGACGACCATCATACCGACGAGCATGACAGCGGCCAGAACCAGGCTGAGAGTCCGCTTGAGGTTTCTCATTTGGATTTCCTCCTTCTGAATTTTGAAGCCTAGGGGCGTATGACGCCCCTTGCAAGCCATAAAAAAGGAGGGATTCCCCCCACATGCAGTTCCAAATGGCACAAAAGAGCGGCAAAAAGTGGCGTTGGTAGACCTCTGGTAGACACGCCGGGCAGGCCAAGCGCAAAAAGAGCCCGGAACCGCAACGGTTCCGGGCTCTTTTTGGTAGACATTTGGTAGACTTAGACTTAAAACACAGTACAGGTCACTTGAGCCAATCACACACCTCAGCCAGGCTGATGCCCTGGCCGCGGGCGATACGGGCCACATCCTCGTACTCTGGCTTGGAGCGGACGACGCCCCAGCCGGAGGCGGTCTTGAGCCGCACGGGGCCGTGGGGGGTATCCACGGTGCGCTCACCCCGCTCCAGGGTATACCGGCGGCACACATTCTCCCGCACGCCCAGAGTGGTGGTGTGCCGGAAAAGCAGGCCAAGCAGCCTCTCCCGATCCTCCATACGGCACATACAGGAGAGCAGCACGGCGGGGCGGCCCTTCTTCATGCCGATGGGCGTGGTATACACGTCCAGTGCTCCGGCGGCAAGCAGCTCCTCCTGGGCAAAGCCGATGGCCTCGGCGGTCATGTCGTCCAGATTGCAGCACAGCTCAGCCACTTCATCTCTGCCGCCTGCTGTCTCTCCCAGCAGGGCGCGGACACAGTTGGCCGCCTCAAAGTCCTTATTTCCCATACCATAGCCGATTTTTTCCACCTTCATCACCGGCATGGAGCCGAACTCGGTGACAAAGTGCTTGAGCAGCGCCGCGCCGGTGGGAGTGCACAGTTCTCCCCGGATGGCCCCACCATAGATGGGGACATCCCGGAGAATGTGGGCCGTGGCGGGGGCGGGCACGGGCAGGATGCCGTGGGCGCAGCGCACCTGGCCGCTTCCCACGTGCACCGGGGAGGCCACGATACGCTCCACACCCAGCATGTGCACCAGCAGGCAGACCCCCACCACGTCGGCCACCGCGTCCAGGCTGCCCACCTCATGGAAGTGGATCTCCTCCACCGGCGCGCCGTGGGCGTGGCTTTCAGCCTCCGCGATCAGGCCGTAGACCGCCTCCGCATCGGCCCGCACCGCCTCGGGAAGCTCCAGATGGCCCAACAGATGGCGGATCTCCCCCATTCCGGTGTGGTGGTGATGTCCATGGTCGTGGTCATGCTGGTGGTGCTCGTGTTCATGGCCATGTTCGTGCTCGTGACCATGCTCATGGCTGTGGCTGTGGTCATGGCCCTGGTCGTGATGGTGGATGTGTCCCTCCGGGGATACGTCGCAGCTGACCTCCTCCTCCCCGTGTACCGTCACCGCCACATGGGTACCGGTGATGCCGCATTTGACGGCCGGTACGGCGGACACCGCCACGCCGGGCAGGCCCAGGCCGTTCATCTTCTCCAGAAAGGCCGCCTTGTCGTCCGCAAGCTCCAGCAGGGCCGCCATGAGCATATCGCCGGCGGCCCCCATGCCGCAGTCCAGATAGAGTGTTCTCATTTCTGTTTCCCTCCCATGTGGTTGATCATGCTGGCCAGATAGCCCGCGCCGAAGCCGTTGTCGATGTTGACCACGCTCACCCCGCTGGCGCAAGAGTTGAGCATGGACAGCAGGGAGGACAGACCGTGGAAACAGGCCCCGTAGCCGATGCTGGTGGGGACGGCGATTACCGGGCAGTCGGCCAGCCCGCCGATGACGCTGGCCAGGGCGCCCTCCATCCCCGCAATGGCGATGATGACGTTGGCGCTCATGAGCTCCTCCAGGTGGGAGAGCAGACGGTGCAGCCCGGCCACTCCCACGTCGTACAGGCGCACCACCTCGTTGCCCAGGGCCTCGGCGGTGAGGGCGGCCTCCTCGGCCACCGGCATGTCGCTGGTACCGCCGGTGGCCACCACCACCTTCCCGCTGCCGTCTGGGGCGGGCAAGCCGCCCACGATGCCGATGCGGCCCATCTCGTAATAGGTGAAGGGGTGGGCCGGGTCAATGGCCGCCGCCGCCTCGGCCGACATGCGGGTGATGAGGATGGTGTCCTGCCCGCCGGAGCGCATGGCGTCCACGATGCGGGCGATCTGCTCCGGGGTCTTGCCCGCGCCGTAGATCACCTCGGCCACCCCCTGGCGGAGGCCCCGGTGGCTGTCCAGCTTGGCAAAGCCCAGCTCCTCGAACGGCTCCATTTTCAGCCTGAGCAGGGCGTCGTTTACATCCACCTGTCCGGCGGCCACCTGCTCCAGCAGGGCCTTGATCGCTCTCTGTTCCATTCAGCGCTCCTCCAAATCCAGCAGAATCGGCTTGAAATAGGGGGCCAAGGCCGCCCGCAGGGCGGCCCGCTCCCGGACGGCCCGCTCCAGCTGTCCGGCCGGAAGCTGGAGCCGCGCTGCCCCGTGAAACACCCGCACCCGGAAATCGGTATAGCCCAGGCGGAACAGGGCGTCCTCCGCCCCCTCTACCCGGGCCAGGGCCTCCCCGGTAAGGGCTTCACCGGTGGGAATCCGGGTGGCCAGGCAGGCATAGGCCGGCTTATCCCAGGTAAAGAGGCCCGCCTCCCTGGACAGGCGGCGTATGTCCGCCTTGGTCAGGCCGCACTCCCGCAGGGGGGAGCGCACCTCCAGCTCCCGCAGAGCCCTCATGCCCGGCCGGTCGCCGGCCTCGTCGGAGGCGTTGGTGCCGTCCAGCAGGACGGTGTACCCGTCGGCCGCGGCCCGCGCCTTCAGCGCGCGGAACAGGTTCTGCTTGCAGTAGTAGCACCGCTCCGCCGGGTTGGCCGCCACCCGCGGGTCGGCCAGGGCGTCCAGCTCCAGCACCGTCACCTCCACCCCCAGTTCCCCGGCCAGCCGGAGGGCGTCGTCCCGCTCAAACCGGGGCTGGAAAGCGGTCTTGATGTAGTATGGGCGGATATCCGCCCCGGCCTGTACCCCGGCGTACAGCAGATAGGCCGAGTCCACCCCGCCGGAGAAGCCCAGGGCGCACTTGGGATGGGCCGCGAAAAACTCGTTCAGCGTCATGGCCCGGCTCCTCACACGTCGAAGCGGTTGTAGGCCCGGAAGCAGTCCAGGCACAGCTTTTTCCCGTTCTCCAGCCGGAGCAGGTGCTCCGCCGTCACCTCGCCGCAGCCGTCGCAGGGGTGGGACTGGAAGAGCCGGGCCCTCTCCGGCAGGGACAGCACGGCGGGCTTCACGTCGAAAAGGGAAGCGGGGGCGGCGTCCTGGAGGTAGCGGAAGCGCTCCTCCTTGGTCTGGTACTCCGCCGGAGTGGGGCGGAGCACCAGGCGCACCGCCTTGCCGGTCTTCCGGTTGTAGAAGGAAAAGGCCTGCTTGCCCCGGAGGTGAAAGAGCAGGTTGCCCTTGCCCACGCTGCACCCCAGCAGCACCTGAATGGCGTCCACGCCGCAGGCGTCGTTCTCCGCGATGCACACCACGTCCTCGTCGGCGGAGAAGTCCAGCTCCAGCAGCTCCATGGCGTACCGGGCGGCCTGGAAGCCGATGGTCAGGCCGCCGCACGCATGGCCGTGAAAGGCCACGCATTTCTCCCAAAGGGCTTGTTGTTCCATATTGATTCGTCCTTTCTGTGGCATAGGTCGTTGTTTGCGGCAGACTCCTCCGGCATCCGGCGGCGGGGACTAGACCGCGTCGAACAGGCCGTCAAAGTGCACCCGGATGTGGTCGTTGGGGTCCAGCCGGGCGAGCTTCCCTCCCTCCAGGCGGAAGATGCGGTCGGAGATCTTCAGGGCGCTGTCCAGATCGTGGGTGATGAACAGCATGGAGAAGCCCCGGCTGTTCTGCAGGCCCTTGAGCATCCGCAGCAGGTTGGCCTTTCCCGAGGGGTCCAGCATGGAGGTGGGCTCGTCGGCGAGGAGGAGGGCGGGCTCCATGGCCAGGGCGCGGGCGACGGCCACCCGCTGCCGCTGGCCGCCGGACAGGGCGTGGATGCGCCGGGTGAGAAAGCTGTCGCAGGCGAAGAGGCCCACGTCCTCCAGCGCCCGCTCCGCCGCCCCCTCCCGGAGGCAGCCGGACAGGCGCATGGGCTCCTCCACCGCCGCCCGCACCGTCATGCGGGGGTTGAGGGCGGCCTGGCTGTCCTGGAGCACCATCTGCACCCCGCCCAGGCGGCGGTGGAGGGCGGCAAAGTCGGCCGCCTCCCCCTGGAACTCCACCGCCCCGTCTCCCTCCAGGGGGAGCAGCCCCGCCAGGGTGCGGGCCAGGGTGGTCTTGCCCGCGCCGGAGCGGCCCACCAGGGAGACGATCTCCCCGCTGTAGAGGGTGAGATCAATGCCGTCCAGCACCCGCTGCCGCCCGAAGGACTTGCGGAGGCCCCGGCATTCCAGCAGCGTGAGCACGCCCCCCCGGTTGCAGGCCAGGAGCCGCCCGTCGGGCTGGGTCTCCAGCTCCGGCGCGTGGGCGGCGCAGTCCGGCAGGCTCTGGGTACAGCGGCCGTAGAAGGGGCAGCCGTGGGGCTGCCGGGTGTAGGAGACGGTGGTGGGGCGGATGCCCCACATGTCCCGCACCGGGTTGAGGCCCACCGCCGACTGGAGCAGGCCGCGGGTGTAGGGGTGGCGGGGGTGGTCCAAAAGGGCGCGGGTGTCCCCCGCCTCCTCCACGTGCCCGTCGTAGAGCACCACCGTCCGCCCCCCCAGGTCGGCGGCCAGCTTCATGTCGTGGGTGATGACCAGGAAGGCGGTGCCCAGCCTGCGGTTTAATTCCTGGATCAGCGCCGTGATCCCCCGGCTGGAGGCGATGTCCAGGGCGCCGGTGGGCTCGTCCAGCAGCACCAGGGCGGGGTTGAGGGCCAGGGCGTTGGCCAGCAGGAACTTCTGCACCATGCCGCCGGACAGCTCCCGGGGATAGCGCTCCAGATCCGCCGTCTCCAGACCCACCAGGGCCATCAGCTCCTCCATCCGCGCCGCCATGGCCGCCCCCCGGTACGCCCGGCACAGCACCTCCCGCAGGTGCTCCGCCAGGGTGAGGGAGGGGTTGAGCCACTCGGCCGAGTTCTGGAAGGAGAGGGCGAACTCCTTCATGCGCAGGGGCCTGCGCGCCCGCTCGTCCATGGCCAGCAGCTCCCTGCCGTTGAGGTACACCTGCCCGCTGACCTGGGCCTCCGGCTCGGACAGGCAGGCGATGGCGCGGGCCAGGGTGGTCTTGCCGCTGCCCGACTCCCCCACGATGGTGAGCATTTCCCCGGCGTCCAGAGCAAAGCTCACCGGGTGAAGGGTGAACTCCGGGTAGGACACCGACAGGTTGTTCACTTCTAGCAGCACGGCTTGTCCCTCCTCTGTTGTTCCTCCAGCCCGCCCACCAGCAGGCGCAGCAGCAGCGTGGACAGCACCAGCGCCCCCACCGGCGGGAGGAGCCACCACGTCCAGAAGTCCGTCCGGTAGAGACCGGGGAAGTCCACGGCCCGGGCGATCATCATACCCCAGGAGCGGGCCAGCGGGTCGGACAGGCCCAGAAAGGCCAGGGAGGACTCCTGGAGAATGGCCCGTCCCACCACCGCCAGGGCATTGATGGTGAGCAGAGGCCACAGCTCATGGCCGATGTGGGTGCGGATGAGGTACCAGGTTCCGCCGCCGTAGAGCCGGGCCATCTGCACGTAGTCCCGCCGCCGGATGGAGATGGTCTTGGCCCGCATCTGCCGGGCCACCGGGGCCCAGGAGAAGGCGGCAATGATCCAGACCAGGTTCCAGGTGCTCTGCCCCAGAAAGGCCCCGATGACGATCATGACCGGGAGCTGGGGGATGGCCAGAAGCACCTGGATCAGAAAGGAGATCAGAGCGTCCGCCCAGCCCCCCGCAAAGCCCGCCAGTATCCCCAGGCCGCCCCCCACCGCGAAGGTGAAAGCGGCGGCGGCCAGGCCGATGCCTAGGCTGCGGAAGAAGCCGGCGGAGATCTGGGCGTAGATGTCCACCCCCAGGTTGTCGGTGCCGAGCCAGTGGGCGGCGGAGGGGGCCTCCAGGGAGCCCCCCGACGGGAGCTGGGCCGGGTGGGGGTATCCGGTGACCCCCCACAGGAAACAGAGGGTCAGCAGCGCCAGCAGGAGCAGGGGAACCAGCCATTTGCGTCTCATGGTCCCTCCTCCTCTCCGTCCAGCCGGCGGTTGACCACGTCCGCCGCCGCCAGGCTGAGGAGCACCAGCACGGCGGACAGGAGGAACACCCCCTGGAGCATGGGATAGTCCCGGTACTGCACCGCCTCCCGCAGGACGGTGCCCAGGCCGGGGTAGGCGAAGACGTTCTCCACCAGAATGGTGCCCCCCACCGCGCCCCCCACGCTGAGGAAAAAGCGGGCCACGATGGGGGTGGCGGCGTTGCGCAGGATGTAGGCGGTGCGGATGCGCCCCGCGGTCAGGCCCTTGGCCCGGGCGTTGGTGAGGTAGGGCCTGCCCAGGATGGTGAAAAAGCTGGCCCGGGCGGTAAAAAAGAGCTTGGGGACCGTGACCAGGGTGAGGGCGCACACCGGCATCAGGCTGTGCACCAGGATGTCCCCCAGCCGCTGCCACAGGCCGTCGTACTGGGCGAAGTGGGTGTAGGCCCCGGAGAGGGGAATCCACGCCGCCCGGGCCGCCACCAGGAAGAGCAGGAGCACGCCGGTGAGGAAGGGGGGCACCTCCGCCAGGGCGGAGAGGGCCGGGTAGAGCGCCCGGTCGGCCCAGGGCCGGCGGACGCACAGCAGGGCCAGAGCCACCCCCAGGAGCAGGCTGAGGGCCAGGGTGCTCCCCATGATCCACAGGCTCCAGGGCAGGCGCTCCAGCAGAATATCCGCCACGGGCCGCTTATAGTGGATACTCTGGCCGAAGTCCCCGTGGAGGTTGTCCACAATGGTATCCCTCAACTGTGGAAAAAAGGGCTTGTCCAGGCCGTAGTAGGCCCGCAGCAGCTCCTTCTGCTCCTCCGAGTAGGCGGCGTCCACATCGTCCCCGGCGGCCCCGGAGGTGTAGTCAAAGGGGTCGCCCGGCATCAGCCGGGGAATGGAGAAGTTGAGGAGATAGATGACCAGAAAGGCCCCCAGCAGCATCAGCAGCTTTTTTCCCATGCTTCTCCTTTCCCGGCGGGGCGGACCTCAGCGCGCCATGTAGGACAGGCGGTTCTGCTCCGCCTGCTGGTAGGCGTAGGTCTTCATCCAGCCGTCATAGACATCCTTGCGGTACATGGAGTAGGAGGACTGGTTGGCGATGACGATGATGGGGATCTCCCGGCTCACCAGCAGCTCCAGCTCCTGAAACAGCTCCACCCGTTTGTCAAAGTCGGTCTCGTATACCTGGCCCTCGGCCAACGCGGTCATCTCGGCGTTGGAGTAGCCGATGGCCCCCATGGAGTGGGGGTTGGTGCCGGAGAACTTGGACTCGTCGGAGAACAGGGTGCGCATGTAGGTGGGGGGATTGTTGCCCCAGCCGCCGTTGCCCAC
>ERZ1504235.394-NODE-394-length-10931-cov-7.753034_pt1 | contig 10931 bp, 9 predicted proteins | sample MGYA00572401_ERZ1504235 | MGnify/ENA primary metagenome ERZ1504235 (study PRJEB39906, sample SAMEA3182079) | gut metagenome | biome: human; feature: gut; material: Stool; isolation source: human stools | place: Canada | collected 2012-11-20 ...
ATAAGAGACAGCTTCTATTGTATCCAATATAACGGTTCCTTTGTTGGGATTGGTCGATGTGGCGATTGTCGGACATTTGGGGGCCGCTTCCTATATCGGGGCGATTGCGGTAGGGGGGATGCTGTTCAATATTATTTACTGGTTGTTCGGTTTCTTGCGGATGGGAACGAGTGGGATGACTTCACAGGCTCTGGGGAGACGGGATCTCCTGGAAGTAACGAGGGTTTTGTTCCGGTCGGTCGGTGTCGGGATTCTGATTTCTCTGGCTCTGCTTCTGCTCCAGTATCCGATACGGGAAATAGCTTTCTTACTATTGGATACGACGGATGAGGTAGAACGGTTGGCTTCCTTATATTTCAATATTTGTATTTGGGGAGCGCCGGCTGTGTTGGGATTGTATGGTTTCTCCGGTTGGTTTATCGGAATGCAGAATTCCCGTTTCCCGATGTTTATTGCGATCACCCAGAATGTCGTGAATATCGTGGCGAGCCTGATCTTCGTCTTTGTGTTCGGCATGAAGGTGCAAGGGGTTGCGACGGGAACGCTGATCGCTCAATATGGAGGCTTCGGGATGGCTGTATTCCTGTGGTTCGTATTCTATCGGAAGCGGTTGAATATTCGTGTTTGCTGGCATGAGGCCATGGATAAGGTCGCTATGCGTCGTTTCTTCCAGGTGAATGGCGATATTTTCTTTCGTACGCTTTGTTTGGTGGCGGTTACTACATTTTTTACTTCTACGGGTGCGAGACAGGGCGATATCGTTTTGGCTGTTAATACATTGCTGATGCAGTTGTTTACGCTTTTCTCCTATATCATGGACGGTTTTGCCTATGCGGGCGAGGCTTTGGCGGGACGTTATATCGGTGCTCGGAACAAAACAGCCCTTAGTCGGATGATCCGTTTGCTGTTTGGCTGGGGGATTGGGTTGTCCCTTTCGTTTACCCTGCTTTATGGAGTAGGCGGGAAAGGTTTTCTCTCCCTCCTGACGAATGACTCTGTTGTCATACAAGAGGCCGGAACCTATTTCTATTGGGTGCTGGCTGTTCCGCTTGCCGGCTTTGCCGCCTTCTTGTGGGATGGTATCCTGATCGGTGCGACAGCTACCCGCCTGATGCTTTATTCGATGTTGGTCGCTTCCGGCACTTTCTTTTTGATCTATTACCTCTTTTTCGGAATGATGGGAAATCATGCATTGTGGATGGCATTTCTGATATATCTGTTGCTTCGTGGTAGTATGCAATGGGTATTATGGAATCACCACAATGAATTAGCGTAATCGGTCGTATGCCCATTGTGCCGGATTGTTTAATATATAATTGGATATATTATGATACGCTTTTTCATCCTGTATGATATGTTCATAATAATTACGTTGCCATAATTTTTGACCGTGTAGATTAATCATTTTTGTCGATTGATATTTAAAATATCCCACAATATGCCCCAGTGTCACCACGTAGGGGCGGGGTTCGCCCGCCCTAAATGCATCCCGATCGATTTTTATAATCGCATGGAAATGATTTGGCATAATAACATATTCGCAACATTCGATATTGGGGTATTTGTGTTCCAAATCCCAATAACATTGTTGGATTATTTCACCATATGGGTTTAATATCATTTATAACCCTTCCTGTGAATAATCATATCCTTTCAAACGGATACTGTGACGATGGTGGATGTCTGGATTGTACTGTTTCATAGTCGATGGTTGTCTTATTGGCTTAATACGAGTCTAAATATAAGGAAAAAGCCGGAAATCAAGAGAAGATATCCGGCTTTTATGAAATTAGATACGCTCTATTATTGTCTGTAGCTTGCTAATTCGTCGGCATTGAATTTCAAGATAAAGCTGCTGTGTTTTTCCACTTCCGCTTCGACATAATTCAAGTATACGACAGCTGATTTGGCAAACATTTCAGGAGTCTTTGTCGCGTCTTGGATCAGCAGGTGAGCCATGATGCAGTCGGCTGCCATTTCATAAAGGCGACGGGCAACAAAGTCCTGCAATTCCTGGTTCTGCGCTTCCTTCACCTTGTTCATGCAGGCTTCGAACTTATTGGCCATTTCAACCAGGCGGCCTTTCAGCGGTTCCATTTCAGGAGAACACGGGATTGTTTCGAATTCTCGGATGGTAGCCAGATAGGAACCGTTGGTCACGTAACGGATGGCTGCAACTGTCTGCAATTGCGTCGTTCCTTCGTAGATGGAGGTGATGCGGGCATCCCGGTAGATACGTTGACAAGCATATTCCAGCATGAAGCCTGAACCACCATGAATTTGGATACAGTCGTATGCGTTCTGGTTGGCATATTCGGAGTTCATACCTTTTGCCAGCGGGGTGAAAGAGTCGGCTAGTTTGGCATATTTTTTCTGTTCCTGACGTTCTTCCGGAGTCAGCTTGCGTTCACGGGCGATGTCGTCCAGTGCTTTGTAGATATCTACATAACGGGAAGTCTGATACAGTAAGGCACGGCCGGCATCCAGCTTCGCTTTCATGATAGACAGCATGTCGTAAACAGCCGGGAATTCGATAATTGCTTTGCCGAACTGTTTGCGTTCCTTTGCGTAAGCTAACCCTTCGTTGTAGGCGGCCTGGCTCAGACCGACAGACTGTGCGGCGATACCCAAACGGGCACCGTTCATCAGCGCCATCACATATTTGATCAAACCTAATTTGCGATCTCCGCAAAGTTCGGCTTTCGCATTCTTGTAAACCAGTTCGCAGGTAGGCGAACCGTGAATACCCAACTTGTTTTCAATACGGCGGACATCTACGCCACCCTGGCGTTTGTCATAGATGAACATAGACAGGCCACGCCCGTCTTTCGTCCCTTCTTCCGAACGGGCCAAGACCAGATGAAGGTCGGCGTCTCCGTTTGTGATGAAACGTTTCACACCGTTCAGACGCCAGCAATTTTCTTTTTCGTCGAAAGTCGCTTTCAGCATCACGGACTGCAAGTCGGAACCGGCATCCGGCTCTGTCAAGTCCATAGACATCGTTTCACCGGCGCAGATACGCGGAATGAAACGGCTGTGCTGGTCTTCGTTTCCGAATTCATATAATGTCTCGATACAATCTTGCAACGACCAGATGTTTCCGAATCCAGCATCGGCAGCGGCCACGATTTCGGCGCACATGGTGTACGGCGTGATCGGGAAGTTCAAACCGCCGAAACGGCGCGGCATCGTCATACCGTTCAGGCCGGCTTTCACCATTGCATCCAGATTCTGCTTGGTCCCGGAAGCGTATTCCACACGTCCGTTTGCGCAGTGGGGGCCTTCTTCGTCAACTCCTTCGGCATTGGGAGCGATGATCTCACCCGTGATTTCGCCTGTGATTTCAAGCACTTTGTCGAACGAGTCCATTGCATCGGCATAATCCTGCGGTGCATAGTCGAACTCTTCTTTATCTCTGTAATTGCGTTCTTTCAGTTCGCAAATACGTTCCATCATCGGATTGTTCAAGTGATACTTGAGTTCCGGAATGTCTGTATAATAATTTGCCATCTCTTTACTTGCTGTTCTGTTTGTAATACTTAATCATCTTCGGAATCACCTCCTCAACAGTGCCGTTGATCACGTAGTCGGCAATCGTGTTGATCGGAGCGTTCTCGTCGTTGTTGATAGAGATGATGATACCTGCATCCTGCATACCTGCGATATGCTGGATCTGTCCGGAGATACCGCAAGCGATATACAATTTCGGACGGACCGTCACACCTGTCTGGCCGATCTGGCGGTCATGGTCACAGAAACCGGCATCAACGGCTGCACGGCTGGCGCCTACTTCGGCATGAAGTTCCTTTGCCAGTTCGAACAACATATCGAAACTTTCCTTGGAACCCATTCCGTAACCGCCGGCTACTACGATCGGAGCACCTTTCAGGTTGTGTTTGGCCTTTTCTATGTGGCGGTCGATGACCTTTACGACATAATCCGTTTCCGGAACATATTTGGCGACGTCGTGTTTTACCACTTCGCCTTTATAACCGGCGTCCAGAATTTCTTTTTTCATCACACCTTCGCGAACAGTCGCCATCTGAGGACGGTGTTCCGGATTGATGATCGTCGCTACGATGTTACCACCGAAAGCGGGACGGATCTGGTATAACAGGTTTTCGTATGTTTTACCAGCTCTTTTGTCTTCGTGCGAGCCGATTTCGAGGGATGTACAGTCTGCTGTCAGACCGCTTGTCAGTGCAGAAGAAACACGGGGGCCTAAGTCACGGCCGATAACCGTTGCTCCCATCAGGCAGATCTGCGGTTTTTCTTCTTTGAACAGATTGATCAAAACAGAAGAATGAGGAAGGGAAGTGTACGGGAACAGACCGGGAGCGTCAAAAATATGCACCTTGTCCACGCCATAAGGCATCACCTGCTTTTCAATCCCTTCCAGTCCGGAACCGGCCACAATGGCTTCGAGTTGGCAGTTCAACTGGTTGGCTAACTTGCGACCTTTGGTCAGCAGTTCGAGGCTTACATCGGCAATCGTTGTACCTTCAAGCTCACAATATACAAATACATTATTCATATTGTTCAATCTTTTTTACCGTATGAATTGTCAATTATCAATTGTCAATTATCCGATAGTGTGGTTAGCTAACAGTTCAACAATCAAATCTTCCACATCCTTGTCTGAGCCGGTCAGCGTCTTGCTTTCCTTTGCCTGGAACACGATGTTCTGAATCGCTTTGACTTTTGTCGGCGAACCGGACAAACCGCATTGTGCGAGATCTCCGTTTACATCGGCAACACTCCATTCCGGAATATTCAGGTACGGGCGCTTTTCATACAGTTCGGGGTATGGCAGTGCCGATACGCCTTCCGGATGGCAGGCGGGAGCAGGAACTTTTTCCTGCGCGCCCAATGCCCGTTTGTATTTCATCACCAACTTGGCATTACGCGGACGGCAGGGGGCAGCCGAACCGTTGACCGTAATCACGATAGGCAGCGGACCTTCCACTGTTTCGACACCACCGTCGATATGCCGTTTCACTGTGATACTGCGATTCTTTTCGTCTACGTTCAGGATTTCTTCGGCATATGTGACCTGTGTTAATCCTAACTTTTCAGCGACTTGAGGACCTACCTGTGCTGTATCGCCGTCAATAGCCTGGCGTCCTCCGATGATAATATCGTAGTCACCTATTTTCTTGATTGCTGTGGCAAGCGCATAAGACGTTGCCAAAGTGTCGGCACCGGCAAATGCACGGTCGGTTAGCAGATAACCACCGTCTGCTCCCCGGTATAAACCTTCACGAATAATTTCAGCTGCACGCCCCGGACCCATTGTTAACAAGGTTACCGTAGTTCCCGGATAGGCGTCTTTCAAGCGGAGGGCTTGTTCTAATGCGTTCAGATCTTCCGGGTTGAAGATTGCGGGAAGTGCGGCTCGGTTGATAGTTCCGTCCTCTTTCATCGCATCCTTTCCCACATTGCGTGTGTCCGGAACCTGTTTCGCCAATACAATAATTTTTAAACTCATATTATAGGAATATTAGATTTCTATATTGGATATTTGTTCGAATTAACCTTCTGAATACTGACCTGCAAAAGTAATCAAACATTCTTTATATCAAAGAACTTTCGTCTGGAATCTGCACACTTTAGGTTTTTTTGAGCATATCCTTTCTTTTTACTTACCACCTTACTAATCACCATAATTTAGGCACGGATTACACGGAAAACACGGAAAGAAAATAAATTTATCCGTGTCAATCCGTGAAATCCGTGCCTGAAAGATCGTGATAAAGGTGCTTTGGCACCGTTTTGTCAAGTCGAAATCGAGTAATAGGTTTGCGCCGGTTTATATTAAATTTCGCATGCACAAAGTGTTGGAATCAGGTTGCGGTCGCCATACGCATTGTCTACGCGGGCTACATTCACCCAGAATTTGCTGTCGTGCAACCATTCCAGCGGGAAGGCGGCCTTGCTGCGCGGATACTCGTGTTTCCATTCGTCGGCCGTTACTTCATATTCGGGATGAGGAGCGTTCTTTAATACGTTGTCTTCCTTTGAAGCCTTGCCTTCTTCCACTTCCTTGATTTCGTTCCAGATACATTCCAGCACCTCGACGAAACGATCCAGTTCGGCTTTGCTTTCGCTTTCGGTCGGTTCGACCATCAGAGTGCCGTGAACAGGGAAGGAAAGAGTTGGAGCGTGGTAGCCGAAGTCCATCAGGCGCTTGGCGATATCGCCTTCATCGATACCCGAACGTTCTTTTACCGTGCGGCATTCCAGGATCAGTTCGTGACCGACGCGACCTGTAGCACCTGTGTAAACGATTCCGTAAGTATCTTTGAATTTGGCTGCCAGATAATTCGCATTCAAGATCGCGGTCTTGGTGACCGTTTCCAACCCTTCTGTTCCCAACATGCGGATATAAGCATATGTGATCGGCAGAATGCCCGCGCTACCGTAAGGTGCGGCGGAGACTGTGTTCAGGTCGCTGCCCCATAATATCGGATGCTGTGGCAGGAACGGGACGAGATGTGCGGCAACGCAGATCGGACCGACACCGGGACCGCCTCCTCCGTGAGGAGAAGAAAAGGTCTTATGCAGGTTTAGGTGGCAGACGTCTGCACCGATAGTACCCGGATTGGTCAGACCGACTTGTGCATTCATGTTGGCGCCGTCCATATACAGCTGACCACCGCAAGCGTGAACAATGTCGCACATTTCCTTGATGTCCACCTCGAAGATACCGTGAGTAGACGGATAGGTGATCATGCTGGCTGCTAAGTTGTCCTTGTTGGCTTCGGCTTTAGCCCGGAAATCTTCCAAGTCGATATTTCCTTTGTCGTCACATTTCACCGTAACGGTCGTAAAACCGCATTGAACCGCACTTGCCGGGTTCGTACCGTGGGCAGAGGCAGGAAGCAGGACGATGTTGCGATGTCCCTGCCCGATGCTTTCCAGATAAGCCCGGATTACGCGCAGACCTGTATATTCGCCGGCTGCTCCGGAATTAGGTTGCAGCGTACAGCCTTTGAATCCGGTGATCTCACACAAGTAAGCCGATAAGTTTTCAATCAGTTCCGTGTAGCCTTCGACCTGGTCTTCCGGTGCATACGGATGTATATTCATGAATTCCGGACGGCTGAGTGGAAGCATGGTCGATGCCGGATTCAGTTTCATCGTACAAGAACCTAAAGAGATCATGGATTGGGCCAATGAAACATCCTTTCGTCCCAGGCGGGTGATATAACGCATCAGTTCCGTTTCGGTATGATATTTTTTGAATACGTCTTCTTGCAGGAATTCGGAAGTACGGGCGAATTTCGGATCGAAATAAGTTTTCTCAGGAACGGCTTCTTTCAGCATGTAGTCCTTTCCGGCTGCCCCTGCGAAGATATACAGCAATACGCCGATATCGGTCGGTCCGGTCGTTTCGTCCAAGCTGATGCCGATCTGTCCGGCATCGAAGTAACGCAAGTTCACCTTACATTCCAATGCGATCTCGCGGAGTGCATTGATGGATACATGTTCCGGCAACTGGATTTTCAGTGTGTCGAAATAGTTTTTGTTCAATTGTTTGTAGCCTAGTTTTTCCAACTCGCCTGTTAGGAAACCTGCAGAAGCGTGGATACGACCTGCGATGTTCTTCAAGCCTTCGGCACCGTGGTAAACGGCGTAGAAACCAGCCATCGTGGCTAGCAAGGCTTGGGCGGTACAGATATTGGAGGTCGCCTTTTCACGTTTGATATGTTGTTCGCGTGTTTGCAAAGCCAAGCGGTAAGCCGTGTGTCCATAGGCATCTTTGGAAATGCCGATGATACGTCCGGGGATGGAACGCTTGTATTCGTCTTTCGTGGCGAAGAATGCAGCGGACGGACCACCGTAGAACATCGGGATACCGAAACGTTGGCTGCTTCCGAACACGACATCTGCACCCCATTCTCCCGGAGGAGTCAGCAGGACAAGACTCATCAGGTCGGCAGCAACGGCGACACGTGCTCCACCGGCATTGGCACGTACGATGAATTCTTTATAATCTTCGATCGAACCGTCGGCATTCGGATACTGGACGATAGCCCCGAATACATCCGGTGTGAATTCAAATGTTTTGTAATCACCCACAACGACCTTGATGCCTTGCGGGATCATGCGAGTGTTGATAACGGCCAGTGTAGAGGCGAATACGTTTTCGTCGACAAACAACGTATTGGCTTCTGCTTTCACCTGTGCACGGCTACGGCTACCGTAGAACATGGTTGCCGCTTCGGCTGCTGCTGTCGCTTCGTCCAGCAGGGAACAGTTGGCTAGCGGCAGGCCGGTCAGTTCAGCGATAACAGTCTGGAAATTCAACAACGCTTCCAGACGTCCTTGTGAAACTTCTGCCTGGTACGGAGTGTAGGAAGTGTACCAAACCGGATTTTCAAATACGTTACGTTGGATAGGAGCCGGACATACTGTGTCATACCAACCCATTCCGATATAAGAAGTGAAGACTTCGTTTTTGGATGCCAACTCCGAGATGTGTTCTGCGAACTCACGTTCCGTCATGGGTTCGGGAAGGTTAAGCGGTTCTTTCAAACGGATGTCGGACGGGATGGTCTGATCGATCAGTTCGTCAACCGACTTGACGCCGATGGCTTGCAGCATGGAAGGAATGTCTTCTGCCGAGATACCAACGTGGCGGTTTACAAATTTATTTGTGTCCATAATATTGTGATTTATGATTTATGAATTAATTCTTAATTGTCAATTACAAATAGGGATTGTTGAACTTCTCATCGATGACTCTTGTTTCCGGTCCATGCCCCGGATAGATTACTGTCTCGTCGGGAAGTGAAAGGAGTTTGTCGTGGATGGCGGCAACCAATACCTCCTGGTTTCCACCCCAAAGGTCGGTACGGCCGATACTTCCGGCAAACAGTGCATCGCCGACGATCGCAAAGCCGTTCTTTTTGTTATAGAAAGCGATGCTGCCGGGTGAATGTCCGGGAACTGTCAGCACTTGAAGTTCGGATGTGCCGAACTTAATGATCTCGCCTCCTACGATATATTTTTCAACCGGGACGTTCTCGACATGCTGACGGAGTCCGAACAACTTGGCCTGTTCGTCCGGAGAGGGTAGTTTCTCGACATCCTGCTTGTTCGCTTCGGGTTTCAAACCGTATGTCTTATATATAAAACCGTTTCCAAATACGTGATCCACGTGCAGATGAGTACAGAGCAAATGCTTTAATGTCAACTTGTTTTCGAGGATAAAGTCGGTTAACTCCTTTTCTTCTTCCTTGCGACAGCAACCACAATCGATCAGTACGGCCTCGCGTGTATCATCATACAGCAGGAATGTGTTTTCCTGGAAATAATTGAACTCAAACGATTTTATTGTAATCATAACGGTACGTAAACAACTTTTTTAGTTTGGAAAAATTCTTCTTTAAAATGGTCACTCAGGTTGAGGCTGACAGCTTGCTTGTGGAATGGCAATATTTCATGCTGCAACTCTCCTCCTTTCAGACAAATCAAACCGTTAGGAAGTGCATTTTGTTGTTCCTTCTTTATATTCTTACGGGCGATTTTTACCAGATCGGCCAGTGGCATGACGGCACGACTCACGACAAAGTCGAATAATTGTTTTTCCTCTTCGGCACGACAATGGCGGAAAGTGACGTTTTTCAGACCGATCGCTTCGGCTACAGCTTGTCCGACCTTGATTTTTTTTCCGATACTGTCTACCAAATGAAACTGTACTTCAGGGAGCAGGATCGCAAGTGGTATGCCGGGAAAACCGCCTCCCGTACCGATATCCATAATTGTCGATCCTTCTCTGAATTTCAGCATTTTCAAGATACCTAACGAATGAAGTACGTGGTGCAGGTACAGGTTCTCTATATCTTTGCGTGAAATTACATTGATTTTGGAATTCCAGTCTGAATACAAATCAAACAGGGCGTCTATCTGTTGCTTTTGCGCATCGGTTAGCGTTGGAAAGTAAGACTTTAGAACCCCCAATTGACAATTGACAATTGACAATTGGGAGGATATTGTTGCACTGTTATCCATAAATTATATGTATGGGATTATTGTTATATTTTATTTGTCAATTGTCAATTAGTTTCGCAATTGGACTGTCTTTTTTCAATAGATATAGGATTTCCGCATAGGGTAAGAATACGTTTGTTTCCCTTACCACGTAAGCGGCGATCTCATATTCATTAAAGGTATACGTGATGCCGTCCTCGTCGACCAGGAAATTACCGTTCGGAAAAATTTCTTCGACACTGAAAAAACCGATGTTTTCCAAATCTTTCGGATTCTCCACCTTGTTTTGTTTGGCAATATGATCGATCAATATCTGTGCGAGGCTGTCCTGGAAGTTCTCGATGAAAATATCTTCTTCTGTGATTGCATTGCCTGTTTTCAAGTTGATCACGTGATTGTTGTAGGCATGCGAACCGTGTGCACCGCCTGTATAGTTTTCGAAACTTACAGTATAGCTCAGAATGTCATTCTGGTTGTAGACGATTTCATCCGATGACATTTCGAAATAAGAGAACCAGGCTCCGACCGGCAGATCGTCCTTCTTTTCCAACTCTGCCTTGAAATCGGCTTCCAGTTCTTTATAGTTGTTCAGATAGTCTTCCGTGTACTTGGCGACCGCCTCTTCTGGAGACAGGTTCTCATAATTCTCGCCGAAGTAGGAGAGGACAAAGTCATTCTGTATCTTTTTCAGAATCTCCTTATCGGAAAATTTGGCAGGATAGGTGAAGTTCAATTGCAAGTTGCAATTGGGATTATCGGGATTATTCAGCAGATGATAGGTCCTATCCACCCGGATAGAATCGAATTTAATATCATTATCGGCCGTTTGCTTCGTGTTAGTATTGCAACCGGTTACGAACATTCCTAAAAAGAAAAGCGCTATCAGGCTTTTACTAATTTGTGTACTCATCGGAATCATAGATTTTAGATAATAC
>ERZ1504235.402-NODE-402-length-10844-cov-3.957271_pt1 | contig 10844 bp, 10 predicted proteins | sample MGYA00572401_ERZ1504235 | MGnify/ENA primary metagenome ERZ1504235 (study PRJEB39906, sample SAMEA3182079) | gut metagenome | biome: human; feature: gut; material: Stool; isolation source: human stools | place: Canada | collected 2012-11-20 ...
AATCAGCACAAGAAAGAAAAAGAAGGGAAAAGAAAAGGGGGAAACAATGGAGGGAAAGAAAAAAGGGTTGTCTCTGACAACACAAATTCTAATCGCTACAGCAGGCGGTATTGTCTTTGGATCTCTGATTGGGCCATGGGCCTCAAATTTAAAATTTATCGGTGATATTTTTATCCGGTTAATCCAGATGTCGGTTGTACTGCTGGTAATGACTGCAGTGGCAGGCGCGGTGGGAAGCGGAGACGGCCAGGATGTAGGAAAGATGGGGTTCCACACATTTAAGTGGATTATCTTTTTCACTTTAATATCAGCAGGACTGGGGGTTGTTCTGTCCATGCTCATACAGCCCGGCATCGGTATCGAAATCGCCAACGCAGAGGCCATTGCCAATGCCTCCGCTGAAACAGCATCGCTTCAGGACACGCTGTTAGGCTTTGTATCCACAAATATCATCGGCTCCATGGCTGACAGCGCTATGGTTCCATGTATTGTTTTCGCATTGTTTTTTGGCACAGCCATGGGTACATATACACGCCAGAGCGGCAACAGGAACATGGTTGAATGGGTAACCGGTTTTAACACCATTATTACCAACATCATAAAGGCTGTCATGCATGTTGCACCAATCGGAATTTTCTGTCTGTTGGCAAACGTTGCAGGCTCCACCGGTTTCAAGGTTATTATTCCTATGATTAAATTCCTGGGAGTATTGCTGCTGGGAGATGCAATCCAGTTCCTTATTTATGGTCCGCTGACAGCTGCTCTCTGTAAAGTAAACCCTGCAAAGATGCCTAAGAAATTTGCTAAAATGTCCATGATGGCCGTTACCACCACCTCAGGCGCAATCTGCCTTCCAACCAAGATGGAAGATGCGGTTGTAAAGTTCGGCGTAAGCCGTAAGGTTGCAGATTTTACCGGACCCATTACCATGTCCATGAACAGCTGCGGCGCAGCCCTGTGTTATGTGGCTGCAATCTTCTTTATGGCACAGTCCACCGGAATCCAGCTGACCACCTATCAAATGGGAATGGCCATCCTGCTTTCATGTCTGATGTGCATGGGAACTATCGTTGTGCCGGGCGGTTCCGTAATCGTGTATACCTTCCTTGCCTCCTCACTGGGGCTGCCGTTGGAAAGTATTGCTATTCTTATTGGTATTGACTGGTTCTCAGGAATGTTCAGAACACTTATGAACGTTGACGTTGATGTCATGGTAGGCATGCTTGTATCCAGCAAGCTGGGCGACCTGGACCGGGACGTGTATAATGAGACGAAGGTAGTAAAATATTGATTTTCAGTTAAAGATTGTCAGCAGTTAAAATAAAAAACAGGAGCGTGTCTGACGCTCAATCCTCCCACGGTTAAACCAACCATGGAAAGAATGAGCCGCAGACGCGCTCTTTTGTATTTCACTGCACATTTCATCAAAGCTTCTGTCTATTTCATCACAGCTTCTGCCTTATGGCCTGCTCCTGTTCATCAAAAAGCAGGTCCTTATTGTACTGGTAATAGCGTTCACACTCATATTCATCCAGGAACCGCACACACGCCTCGCTGGTATTCAGCTCCGTGACAAATATGACCATTTCCTGGCCGGTTCCAAAGGCAGCTTCCATGAAGTCAAAGGCATGTTCCAGGCGGCTGCCGCAATCCTCCTTCATGGCCTCATAGCAGTCGCTGTGCTCCATGAATTTTCTGCGCACCCATTCCCAGGCCTGCTCACTGTCCTCAACAGCTTCCTTTCTCATCTGCTGGGCATATTCCTCCAGCATGATTCCCACACGCAGCCACAGGCGGTCCTCCCGCCTTCCTGACAGTCCGCTTTTCTTCCTGTGAAGGCGCTCCTTCTCCAGCTCCTGAGCCAGGCAGGACAAAGCCATGGCAGGCGATTGGGATTGCGCCGCCGCGCTGTTTGCAGAGGTCTTGGCCCTGCCGTCCATCTCCTGGCGGTATCTCTTAAGCTGCTCCATCAGAAGTTCCATGGAAGCATTTTTATCCCACAGTTTCTTAAATCCTTCAGTCAGCCTGGACAAAATCAGACCTGTAACGCTGAGACGCTCATCAAAGGGCGCCCTGGCTACCCGGTCGCACAGCGCCTCACGTATGGTGCCCTGCAAAATCTCATCCACCTGATACTCATTCTGATATTTATAATACAGCTCCAGATAATTGGCAAAATCCTTTGCAATTCTGGGGTGCTGGATATACTGGCTGATCACATCCCTGTCAGCTCTTTTTTCCAGACTCTCATAGACCAGGATCAGTTGGGATAAATCTTCCCATCCCCTTGGGGTGGCGAACAGCTTTCCGTCCACGGTTGTCTCTATCCGGCAGAAATTCTGTCCCTTGATGCTGAGATAGGATATAATGGCCGGATGGATATTCTCAGCATATGCATATTCCTTCCACACTGCCAAATCCGGTTCCACGTCAATCCGCTTAATCCGGTCCAGGGTGACCACATCGAATTCCCTTACCGACTTGTTATACTCCGGCGGATTGCCGGCAGCTGCTATAATCCATCCCTCAGGTATCTTATGGCTTCCAAAGGTCTTGCACTGGAGAAATTGCAGCATAGTCGGAGCCAGGGTTTCGGATACGCAGTTGATTTCATCTATAAAGAGAATTCCTTCCTTAAGTCCTGTTTCCTCCATCCGGTTATAGATGGAGGCCACAATCTCGCTCATGGTATACTCCGTCACCGCATACTCACTGTCCCCATACATTTTTTTCTCGATGAAGGGAAGGCCCACCGCGCTCTGTCTGGTGTGATGGGTGATGGTATAGGATATCAGCCCGACCCTGCATTCCCTGGATATCTGCTCCATTATCTGGGTCTTTCCCACTCCAGGGGGACCGATAAGCAGCACCGGCCTCTGCCGGATGGATGGTATGACATACTCCCCATTCTCATCCTTTAAAAGGTATGCTTCAATGGTATCCTTTATTTCTTCCTTAGCCCGCTTAATATTCATGTCCTGTTCTCCTGCTCTGTGGGATAGGCAATCCATCCCTGTTTCTATTGTCCATGTCTGTTCCTGCTGTCCTGGTCTGCCGGCATTTCCCCGTTCCTGCGGTTCTGGTCCGCCTCCGTATCTCTGTTCCTGCTGCCCGGCCTGTACTCCATGAGCTGTTCCTCCTCCAGCACCACTTTCATAGCCCAGGGAGGCACGGATTCATCGGAAAACATATTCTCAATGAACACAAAGGCCGTGTCGTAGGAAGGGGCCTGAACCGGATAGATTCCCTTGCCGTCCGTGAAATAAATAAGCCCCTTGAGAGAGGCTGCCTGACGGCTTTTCTTAAGCCCGTTCACATATTCAAATGCCGGTCTGAAATCCGTTCCCCCGCTTCCTCTAATCTGGAAATCATCCATATAAGCCTTCAGTTCCTCCTGGCTTGTGACCAGCACGTCTGACTGCACCGCGTCATCACACTGTATAATGTGTAAATGGACCTTCTTAAAATAACTCTCAGTCTCAGACAGCACGTCGTAAGTCTCTTCCAGGAACCGCCTCACCAGCTCCCCGGAGCAGGACATGGACGTGTCGATGACAATGGCAAAATCCTCTACCCGGTAAACCTCTCTGGACTCCAGCGGCTCAATGAGGGGCATATTGCCGTACAGGGACAGTCCGTAGGTATAAAACGCATAGTCAAATGAATCCGGATCCACCTGCATTTCTTCCTTCAGAACCGCAAACTTTTGAAGGAACCGGCTGTAATCGTACCTCTCCCGGTTTTCCACCTGAACCTCCTCCAGCAGGCTCCGGTTATCCTCAGACGCATCCTTTGAACCGGTTTCCAGCTCCGTCTGCATCTTCTCCCGGTTATCATTCCACTTGTTCTGCCTGGACCGGGCGATTTTAGGACTGTCCTCCTGCTCCCACAGATCATGGCTGTCCACAAAGAATTCCGCCTTCAGCATGTCCAGGCGGCGGTCCGGAAGCTCCATCTCCAAAAGGGCCCTGTAAACCCGCTCAGCCGTCAGGACAGGACCTTTTTCCGACAGAGCCTTCTCAAGTCTGAGATATATTTCTCTCCTAAGGGCACTCCTCGGCACATGGACACATTTTTGGTATAATCCGTCAATGACGTACTCCATGGCTATGTCGCAGGACAGGTCCCAATACCCCTTGTCCCTGTCCTTTCGTGTATACATATGGCAGAACAGGCAGTGGAACAGCATATGGAGATACCCGCGGTTTACCAGCGTCCTGCCTCTTTTATAAAGGCCCAGCAGATAATCCGGCCCATAGTAAATCAGATGCCCGTCCGTCCCCAGTCCCTCTCTTGCCCAGTCAGCCTCAAAGCCCAGACTGCTGAGAGACACATCCAGAAACTTCATGTTCACATACAGCTCACTTCTGGCCTGTAAGAGAATCCTGGCGCACAATGTCACCTGGTCCAGTTCCTCCAGCTGCCTTTTCCTGGTAGGGTCTGTCATGGCTGCTGCCCTGCCGTCATGGTCTCATGTTCTTCCTTTAATTCCTGGTACAGATGGTAGAAGGTCCAGTCACTGTTATGTTCTGTCAGAACTGCCTTCAGGGCAATCCTGGGCACACCGGCCCTGCGCAGTCCTGCCAGCAGCATGTCCAGTCTCTGGCTTGAAAACTGTTTTAATACCATGACTTCCTCCGGTATAACCGGAAGCTCACCCGGTCCGGCTCCGGTTCTCTCCCCATCAGCTCCGTCTGCCCCGGCGCTGCCTCCCGCAGCCTCATAGCCTTCCATTCCGGCAAGATATCCAACCTTCTCCAGGACTTGTTCCGGTCCTATGTTCCTTATGCGCACGCCCATGCGGACCAGCACGCTTTTCATCATAGCCACATGCTTCATTGTCTCCGGTCTGCCCGGATTATAGTACAGTACAGTCTCCATCATCTTAGCCATGTCCTGCCATCTCCTTTCAACAGGGCCTGTTTACAGCCCCTTACCGCACCATGTTGCGCGCCGCTTTCCCGCCGCCGGTTCTTCCGTTTCCTACTCTCCAAACAGCTCCTGGCTGTCAAGCATCAGGGTAAAGGGTCCGTCATTGAGAAGCTCCACCTTCATGTCTGCTCCAAACCGTCCCTTCTCCACCACATCCACATGGGTCCTGCACCTCTCCATAAAATGTTTGTACAGGGACTCCGCCATCTGGGGAGCGCCTGCCTTTATAAAGCTGGGCCTGTTTCCCTTGCGGCAGTCCGCGTACAGGGTAAACTGGCTGACCACCAGAAGTTCACCCTCCACATCCTCCAGTGATAGGTTAGTTTTTCCATTTTCGTCCTCAAATATCCGCAGACGGCAAATCTTATCCGCCATCTTCTCCGCCACTCCCAATAGTATCAGAAACCCCTTACCAATTCTTCCCAATAATTCTCCATCCACAGTGACGCTGGCCTGCGTCACCCGCTGTACCACTGCTCTCATATGCTATTATCTCCTTTTATCTCAGCATCATTTTCAGATATTCCATAAGCGTCTCGGTGGTTTCCTCCCTGTAGAGTATCTCCCTGGCCCGCACCGGATAATCTGTGATGATATTGTCCACGCCTAACAGTTTCATTTGTTCTATCTCAGTTTTGCTGTTCACGGTCCACACATGGACCGCCTTGCCCTTTTCATGGGCTGCTTCCACCAGCTTCCTTCCCACAAAGCTGGAACGGATGCTGATAAAATCAATATACTCATTGTCATAATACGTTCCGTAGGCAGCCGCCAGAATGTATCCTGTCCTCAGCTCAGGAGCCATCTCCTTTACCCGCTCCAGATATCCCAGCTTAACCGACGTGATGACACACTGGTCCTCCATACCGTATTCCCGTACCAGGGCAGCCACCTGCTCCGGCAGACTGGAACTATTTCCTATATTCTTAAGCTCAATGTTCAGCTTCATACGGCCTTTGCAGGCTTCCAGTACTTCTTCCAGGGTGGGTATCCGCTCCCCGGCAAACCTGGAGCTGAAATGGCTTCCCACATCCAGCCGGCTTACCTGGTCATAGGTCATGGTACCCAGCCTGCGGTCCACCCCTGCCACCCGCTTAAGGTTCAGGTCGTGGCACACCACCACAATTCCGTCCGCAGTTGTCTGTACATCAATCTCACTGTAATCCGCCATTTCTTCCATGGCCGCCTCAATGGCTGCCATGGTATTCTCCGGAGCCATCCGGGAGCTTCCCCTGTGGGCCGTCACCTCTGTCTGCCCCAGCACATCCCAGTCAGGGGATGTGCCGTTGTATACCATATCGAATATAAGAAACAGGCTGGCTCCCGCCAGCGCCCCTGTTATGGTCAGTATCCATTTTCTCTTAAAATGCAGCTCATAAGGCATGGTAAAATCCCAGGGCGCTGCATGCGCGCTTTTCATTCCATACTGGTAATATATCACGGTCAGAGCCCCAAAGTCCACCAGGGGAGCCAATATCCCTCCAATGAACAGCACTACCACTTCCAGTTTAGTACATACAGCTGCCAGCACAGCCATGGCCGCATAGCTGTCCACAAACAGGGTGACAATCACGGCAGATACCACCACAATGACCACGTACATGAGAACCAGCCCCACAGCCAGCCCAAAATTCACAACCAGCAGCAGGACTACTGCCCTGAGGCTGCGTCCCTTTAAAAGCTCCATGCTCCTTCTGAAACCGTCGCGAAACTGCTTCTGCTCAATCATACAGGCAAAAAACACCAGCATAGTAGGTATCCCTATGAGCACCAGGGCTGCCGTCAGCATCACCAGGCCCAGCCGTGCCGCCGGCGCATGCATGATTTCATACATGACAAAATTCAGGGGCTTTATCTTTGTGAGAATCCTGAGCAGCAGATAGCTGTTCATCATCACATAATCAGCCAGAGCCAGCGGGAGAAGCTTCCAGTTCCTCCCCTTACACGCATCCCATGCCTTGCCCAGCGCGCCTTTTAAAATGTACACGGAATCCACCCGCATGGAATAGGCCGCAGCCTGGTAGGCAGTGATAAGGCCCCCTATTTCCACCACCATAAGCACCATCCCCAGCACCGCTGCCAGCAGGGCGCAGACAATGGTTGCCGGGCGCAGAAGAAAGGCCCCCATATTACTCATGGTCAGATAACTGTATCCTGCCATGCGCAACGAGAACCTTAAGAGCTGGTTTACCAGCCTGATATAGAATGTACCTGCAACCAGCCGGAACAATACTTCAAAAATCACCAGCTGGCGCAGGTTCAGTTTAATTACCTGGTCTGTCTCTTTTATCAATCGGTTCACTTAAGATTCTTCCGACCTTTCTTTCTGCTCCCTGGCAAATGCCGTGATAGCCTCGTTAAGTGAAAACATTTTGGCATCCAGTATATCCACCATATCGGCGCAGGCCTTTAGTTCCTTCAGCAGGTTCTCCGGGGCATTGCCCTCGAACTTATACGCAATCTTGTGTTCCAGACTGGCCCAGAAATCCATGGCAACGGAACGAATTTGAATCTCCACCTTGGTCTCCACCGGTCCATCTGTGAGATAGACCGGCACAGTTACTACCATATGATAACTCTTGTATCCGTTGGGCTTGGGGTTTTTGATATAGTCCTTTACATGAAGGACAGTCACATCCCCCTGAGCCGCTATCATGCCGGCTATCTGGTAGATATCCGACGTGAACGAACATATAATCCTGATACCCGCAATATCGCTGAGGCATTCCATCATATTCTCAATGGTTACCTCGTATCCGTCCTTCTTAAGCTTCATGACAATGCTTTCAGCTGATTTCAGTCTGGATTTGATATGCTCGATAGGGTTATAGTCATAACGGTTCGCAAACTCGTTGTTTAATATTTCAATCTTTGTATTGACCTTTTTTAGTGCTGAATCATAGAGAAACATCACTGAACGCCATTGGTCAACCTGGTCGTCCGCTTTGGGGATATTGGTCATTCCTATCCCTCCTTACCTTAAGCCTAGAGTTTAAGCCCTTTTAACAGGTCGCCTAACCCTGTGGATACCGAACCGGTCTCCTTGTAGTCAAATGTCTCATGCTCTTCTTTGTCTGCCTGCTGTTCTGCCAGAACCTTCATACTCAGGCTCAGCTTGCCCTCCTGTGCTGAGAGAATCTTAACCTTTACGGTCTGTCCCTCGGTCAGGACTGCGCTGGGATGCTTGATTCTCTGGGTGCTGATCTGGGATATATGAAGCAGTCCGTCCACGCCGTCGTCCAGCTTAATGAACGCGCCGTAAGGCTTAATGCTGTCCACAGTGCCTTCCACCACATCACCGGCCTTGAACTGAGCCATGCGCTCCTTTTTCTGCGCTTCCTTTTTCTCCTTCTCCACCTCGCGTCCGGAAAGCACCAGTCTCTTCTTCTCCGGATCAACCGTGATGATGACGGCCTCCACATACTTGCCCTGCCAGTCTTCCAGTTTCTCCACATACTCTGTAGACAGCTGGGATGCCGGAATGAATGCGCGCACTTCCTCCAGGGATGTGACCACGCCGCCCTTTACCGCCTCGGCAATCTTAACCTTGACAACGGTTCTGTCCTCCATCATCTGAGCGAACTGGGCCCATTTCGCCCCCGCGCCGCTCTCCTCCTCGGTAATCTCGATGTGCCTCTGGTTCAGTGTCTTATAGGAAGCCTCCAGTTCAGCCGCGTAATCCTCCATGGTCTCCATGGGTGCAGCCTCCTTTACCTCTTCCGTCACTTCATTCTCCAGCTCTTTGTTCAGTTCTTCACTCATAATTACTCTCCTCGCCTTCTGTACATTTTACCAAAATATATTCCTTACCATTATAACAACAACCCACCTAATATTTCTATAGTTTTATGACGAAAATTATACCTTTTTTATTTTTTATCCTCTTTTTACGCCTTTTCACTGTCCTGAAAATATGATATGATGCATTCAGCGGCTAAAATGTCTCAATGTACGCTAGAAAGGACCTGCATTCCATGATAGATTTACTGGACCTGCACACACATACAACAGCCAGCGGCCATGCCTATAATTCCCTTTACGAGATGGTTCACTCGGCTTCGGTCAAAGGATTATCCCTGTTTGGATGCTCCGACCATGCCCCTGCCATGCCCGGCAGCTGCCATTCCTTCCATTTCATCAATTTCAAAGTCCTGCCAAGGACCCTTTACGGCGTCAGGCTGATGATGGGCGTGGAACTGAATATTATGGATTATGACGGAACCGTGGACCTGGAACAGAGCATCCTGGAACCCCTGGACTATGCCATAGCCAGCCTGCACCAGCCCTGTATCCACAGCGGCACGGCGCTTCAGAATACCAGCGCTTACCTGGGGGCGCTTAAAAATCCCCTGATTCATATTATCGGTCATCCGGATGACAGCCGTTTCCCCATAGACTATGACACACTGGTGGCTGCAGCCGGGGAACACCATAAACTTCTGGAGGTAAACAACAGCTCCTTAAACCCATTAAGCTTCCGCGTGGGAGCCAGGGATAATTATATAAAAATGCTGGAACTGTGCAGACACTACGGCACCAGCATTATCATAAACAGCGATGCCCACTGCGAAGCAGACGCAGGCAATCACGGCTTTGCCCACGCGCTTCTGGAGGAAGTGGACTTTCCGCAGGAGCTGATAGTCAACACGTCCCTTGACCGTCTGTGCGGCTTTCTTCCCAAAGCAGCCGCCATCCTGGCCCAGCAGGAAGATGAACGCTGCGGGCACCTGTACCGGTCAGGAACCATACAGGAGGAAACCGTACAGGAGGAAACCGTACAGGAGGGAAACGCTTCGGGGGGAAATGAGTCATGATTAATTTCCTGAACCTGGAATATTTCCTGGTAGCTGCCGAGGAGCTCAACTTTACCCGTGCAGCCAGGAAGCTCTACATCTCCCAGCAGTCCCTGAGCAACCATATATCCAACCTGGAAAAGGAATTTGACGTAATTCTCTTCAACCGCACCTCCCCTCTGACCCTTACCTATGCGGGAAGGGCCCTAAAGACCAGGGCCAGGGAGCTTTTGGACCTGCGGGATGAGACCTACAAGGAAATCTCCGATATTAAGGATTTCTCCACAGGACAGCTTTCCATCGGAGTATCCCATACGCGCGGCAGGGTCATTCTGCCGGAAATCCTGCCCACCTACCAGTCCCAGTTTCCGGGCATCGAGCTTCATCTGGCGGAGGGAAATTCCAGCCAGCTGGCCTCAGACCTGCTCCATGGAAACATCGACCTGATGATTGACCTGCTGCCCTTTACAGCGGAAAATGTGGAAACAGTTCCCATTTGTAATGAAGAGATTCTTATGGTGGTCCCGGACGAGACACTGAAAAAAGCATATCCCGGCCAGGTGGAGGAGATAAAAGAAAAACTCCGCGCCGCCTCTGATATCCGCCTTCTGGAACACTGCCCCTTTGTACTGCTTAAAAAGGGGAACCGTGTGCGCACCATAGCGGATGAGATTTTCGAGGACGCCCAGATGAGTCCCCGCATCGTGCTGGAGACAGAAAATATCGAAACCGTGCTGGCTCTCAGCGGCAAGGGTATGGGAATCACCTTTTATCCCAGGATGTTCATGTCCCCGGACCCTGCCTCCCATTCCTACCGCAGCGCGGTCCTGGAGCAGAACCACCTGAACCTGTATTCCTTAAACTACACCCGGGCTCACGGCGTCCTGGGAATCGGCTACCACAAGGGACGCTACATGTCCCGGGCCGCCCACGAATTCATCCGCATTGCAAAGGAACGGCTGGACTATGCCCCCTAAAAAAATAATGCTTTATACCTGATATATGTATTAGATACCCTGCTTCCCTCATAAGATGGATGCAGGGTATTTTTCGGCCCTTGACAGTGTATCCATCTTCTGCTAAAATATAAACAGTAACTATTATTAATATCATATAAAG
>ERZ1504235.432-NODE-432-length-10562-cov-3.292281_pt1 | contig 10562 bp, 8 predicted proteins | sample MGYA00572401_ERZ1504235 | MGnify/ENA primary metagenome ERZ1504235 (study PRJEB39906, sample SAMEA3182079) | gut metagenome | biome: human; feature: gut; material: Stool; isolation source: human stools | place: Canada | collected 2012-11-20 ...
GGCCCTGCCTACCCTGGGCTTCACCCACTTCCAGCCCGCTCAACTGGTGACGGTGGGGAAGCGGGCCACCCTCTGGATGAACGAGCTGCTGATGGATCTGGAGGAGGTGGAGCACCGCATCGCCTCTCTGAAGCTGCTGGGCAGCAAGGGCACCACCGGCACTCAGGCATCCTTCCTGGAGCTGTTCGAGGGAGACCATGAGAAATGCCGGGCGCTGGAGCGGAAGATCGCCGCCGAGATGGGCTTCGACGCCGTGGTGCCCGTTTCGGGTCAGACCTATTCCCGCAAGATGGACTATGCGGTGTTGTCCACCCTCTCCGGCATTGCCCAGTCTGCCAGCAAGTTCGCCACCGATCTGCGCCTGCTCTGCCACCTGAAGGAGGTGGAGGAGCCCTTTGAGAAAAACCAGATCGGTTCCTCCGCCATGCCCTACAAGCGCAATCCCATGCGCTGCGAGCGCATCTGCGCCCTGGCCCGCTATGTGATGGCCGACGCGGTCAACCCTGCGGTCACCGCCTCCGCCCAGTGGTTCGAGCGTACTCTGGACGACTCGGCCAACAAGCGTCTGTCCGTGCCCGAGGCTTTCCTGGCGGTGGATGCCATTCTGAGCATCTATGCCAACGTGGCCGGAGGACTTGTGGTCCATGAGAAAGTGATCGAGCGCCACGTGCGGGAGGAGCTGCCCTTCATGGCCAGTGAGAACATCCTGATGGACGCTGTGAAGCGGGGCGGCAACCGGCAAGAGCTCCACGAGCGTATCCGCGTGCTCTCCCAGGAGGCAGGAGCCAACGTAAAGGACTGTGGCCTTAGCAACAACCTGATCGAGCTCATTGCCGCCGACCCGGCCTTCTCCATGCTGAGCCGGGAGGAGCTGACCGCCCATTTGGAGCCGGCCCGCTATATTGGGCGCTGCCCGCAGCAGGTGGAGGATTTCCTTGCTCACGATGTCCAGCCCGTGTTGGAGCGCTATGCTGCCGCCCTACAAGGCAAAGAGACGGAACTGAAGGTTTAAGAGGAGGATATTGAATATGGAAAAAGCAGTACGCCGCATCGGCGTGTTTACCAGCGGGGGCGATGCCCCTGGTATGAATGCCGCCATCCGGGCAGTGGTGCGTACCTCTCTGCACATGGGTATTGAATGTGTGGGCATCCGCCGGGGCTACCACGGTCTGATCAACGGCGATTTCACCAAGCTGACCTTTGAGAGCGTAAGCGACTTGTCCCGCCGGGGCGGCACCATGCTCTACTCCGCCCGCAGTGAGGAGTTCAAAACCCCCGCTGGCCAGGAGAGGGCGGTGGCTACTTGCAAGATGCTGGGGCTGGACGCCCTAGTGGGCATCGGCGGCGATGGCACCTTTAGCGGCCTGCTCTGCCTGGCCAAGAGAGGACTTTCCGTTGTGGGCATTCCCGGCACCATTGACAACGACATTGCCTGTTCCAGCTATACCATCGGCTATGACACCGCCTGCAACACCGCGCTGGAGTCCATCGACAAGCTCAGGGACACCATGCAGTCTCACGAGCGCTGTTCCGTGGTGGAGGTCATGGGCCACCGGGCGGGCCATCTGGCCCTCACCGTGGGCGTGGCCTGCGGCGCTACTGCCGTGATCGTCCCGGAGCACCCTGTGGACTATGAAGCCGACCTGCTGGAGCCCATCCGCCGGGCCCGTCTGGCCGGCCGTACCCACTTCATGATCATCGTGGCCGAGGGCGTAGAGGGCGGCGCCTACTCCATCGGCAAGGTCATCGAGGAGGCTACCGCCCTGGATACCCGGGTCACTGTGCTGGGACACATCCAGCGGGGCGGCTCCCCCTCCTCCCGCGACCGGATCACCGCTACCTACATGGGCTATGAGGCGGTGCGCCTGCTGGCCGAGGGCAAGACCTGCCGGGTGGTGGCCCTTCAGGGGGAGAACTATGTGGACTATGACATCACCGAGGCCCTCCAGATGACCAAGAGTCTGGATCAGCACACCTATGAGGTCATGCGCGCCCTCACCGGCGTGCATTGAGCGGAGAGCGGGCATGAAAAAGTGGTACGAGGAGTACGAGTTTCAGGTCGAGGTAACCGGCTTCCTCCGGGGCGACCATACTGAGCGGTATTGCCGCAACGGAGAGGAGGTCGGAGACCGGTATACCTGTACCTATGGCTGCCCGGTCAATCAGGACGGGCAGGGGATCTGCTCCAAGGCCATGCTACTGCTTTTCCCCCTCATGGAGGCCGTCCGAAGCGGCGGCGATCTGGAAAACGTAGGCGGAAGCGGCCCCTATTGCAAGGATATTGTCTGCCCCGACGGCTGCGTTCTCTTTCGCCTGACGGCAAAAAAGCTGGGAAACGAGAACTTTTTCAAAGGAAATTTCCTGGACTGAGCCAGATAAAAAGCGGCCCTGTGCATTTGCACAGGGCCGCTTTTTCAGCAAGTTTTACGCCTCCTGAGAGACCAGCACCTTTTTTAGCCGTGCATAGCGGGGGAGGGAGTGTTCCTGCGGGGCCCGAGGAACGCCCTGAATCAGTGGGAGCACGTAGTCGATGAAGGGCTGCTCCAGGCCGTTCCCATCGGCGTTGATCCAGGCGCGGGGAACCGTCTTTTCCGCGTTGGCCACAATATCCAGGGGTTCCAGCACAGTCTCGCAGCGGTAGCCTCCCTCCCGGGTACACCGGAAGGCCACCATCTTGTCGGAATACCCGGCGACCGCAGCCTCCACGGCCGCCTTGCCCGCCAGAAACGCCTCGTCGATGTCGGTCTGGGACGCGCTGTGGGCACCGCAGCGCTGGGGGAGGGACAACTCGATGCCCCGCACCTTGGCGGAGGGCTCCCGCTGCCGGAGAAGGTCGGCCAGCAGCGCCGCCAGCCCCCCAAGCTGGGTGTGGCCGAAGCCGTCGTTGGCGGCGGCGGAAACTCCTTCGGCGATGAAGGCGCCGTCCGCCCGGTGGATTCCCTCAGAGACCGCGATCAGGCACTTGTTCTTCGCCTGATAGACCTGGTGGACATCCGCCAGAAAGCGTTCCATGTCAAAATCCACCTCGGGAAGGTAGATGAGATCCGGGCCGTAGCCCGCCCAGGCAGCCAGAGCAGCCGAGCCGGCCAGCCAGCCGGCGTGGCGTCCCATGATCTCCAGAACGGTAATGGTTCCGTTGTCGTACACATGGGTGTCCCGTTGGACCTCCATGCAGGTGGTAGCGATGTACCGGGCTGCGGAGCCGAAGCCCGGGCAGTGGTCGGTGCCGTTGAGGTCATTGTCAATGGTCTTGGGCACGCCGATGACGCGGCACGCATAGCCCACGGACTGCATGTACTTGGAGATTTTGTTGCATGTGTCCATGGAGTCGTTGCCGCCGTTGTAAAAAAAATAGCGCACATCATACTTGCGGAAAATCTCGAGAATACGGCGGTAGTCGGTGTCATCCTGGCTGGGCTCAGCCAGCTTGTAGCGGCAGGAGCCCAGCGCGGAGGACGGGGTGTACCGCAGCAGCTCCAGCTCCCCGGCATCCTCCTGCCCCATATCGTACAGCCGGTCCTCCAGGACGCCCTGGATTCCGTTGGCCGCCCCCAGCACCCGGGTGATGCAGTCCGTGTCCAGGGCCGTGCGGATCACCCCGAGCGCGCTGGCATTGATGACCGCAGTGGGGCCTCCCGACTGCCCGATGATGCAGGCTCCTCTCAATTCACTCATGAATCGTACCTCCCTGACCGTAGTTTAGTTTGGTGAACCTAGCGGTTTTTGCGTAAATATCATAGCACGTCCTCTTGCAATTGGCAATGAAAACTGATAGAATCATGTGGCAAATAAACGAAGGAGATGAGCCCTCTATGCCACTGGTTACCACGAAGGAAATGTTCCGAAAGGCCTATGACGGCGGTTACGCCATCGGTGCGTTCAATGTAAACAATATGGAGATTGTTCAGGGCATCACGGAGGCGGCCAGAGAGGTTTGCGCCCCCATGATTCTCCAGGTGTCGAAGGGCGCCCGCGCCTATGCCAACCACACCTATTTAGTCAAGCTGGTGGAGGCGGCGGTCATTGAGTGCCCCGAGATCCCCATTGCCCTGCACCTGGATCACGGCCCGGATTTTGAAACCTGCAAGTCCTGCATTGACGGCGGCTTCACCTCCGTGATGATCGACGCCTCCTCCAAGCCTTTTGCCGAGAACATCGAGATCACCCGCAAGGTGGTCGAGTACGCCCACGACCACGGCGTGGTGGTGGAGGCCGAGCTGGGCGCGCTGGCCGGCATTGAGGACGACGTGCAGGTCTCCGCCGAGGAGTCCCACTACACCCATCCCGAAGAGGTGGAGGAGTTCGTCTCCAAGACCGGCTGCGACTCCCTGGCCATTGCTATCGGCACCAGCCATGGCGCCTACAAGTTCACCGCCGACCAGTGCACCCGCAACGAGAAGGGCGAATTGGTACCCCCGCCTCTGCGCTTCGACATTCTGGACGAGGTCTCCAAGCGCCTGCCTGGATTCCCCATCGTGCTCCATGGCTCCTCCTCTGTCCCCCAGGAGTACGTAAAGATGATCAATGAAAACGGCGGCAAGATGCCCGATGCCGTGGGTATTCCTGAGGAGCAGCTCCGCCAGGCTGCCCGTCTGGCCGTGTGCAAGATCAACATCGACTCTGATCTGCGCCTGGCCATGACCGGCACCATCCGCCAGTTCTTTGCCGAGCACCCCGACAAGTTCGACCCCCGCGAGTATCTGAAGCCCGCCCGGGCCAACATCAAGGAGATGGTCAAGCACAAGCTCATCCATGTGCTGGGCTGCGACGGCAAGGCGTAACATCTGCCCGGAAGCGGGGAGAGGTGAAATTCTCTCCCCGCTCTTTTCTTCTGGTTTAATCGCCCGGTTCCGCCGTAGGACAGGCTAAAAAAGCATTTGCGTGCGCGGTCAATTGCGCACGCAAATGCTTTTTTTAGGCAGAGGGCACCAAGCGACACGCCCTCTTAAAAGTAGTCGGAGATATAGGGTGCTTGCTGCTCAATGGCATCCTCCAGCATATCGATGGTGGCTTCGTCAGCGTTCAGACGTCCTATCCTGGCCAGGTAGTCCGGGCGCTTATATCCCATCAGCATGGTGGTCATCGTCTGAATACTGATCTGGTCGGCACACGGTTCCGAAATCCGCTCCGCCCGCCCCTGTCCGTTTTGGGAGATGCACAGCCGAAACGCGCCCTGGTTACACTCCAGAATCGGATCGGTCAGGGTAAAGCGCCACTCACGCTCCATGGAGTCCGCCTTAAAGGGGTAGTCCGCCACAAATGCCGTCCACTTGCTTTCTTAAGAAATATAGGGTTGTTTAACCACCTGCCCGTCCGACACCATGATCTCTCCGCCGGCCAGTACCGTGTGGATGTTCCAGTCCCGGTCCACCAGCAGCACATCCGCATCCGCTCCCACTGTCAGGCGGCCCTTGCGTGAGAGGCAGAGCCCATCGGCCACATTCTGCGTCAAAAGACGGATGGCCCGCTCGGGCGGGACTCGGTGCTCCCGCACCAGACAGCGGATGGTGGGGAGGAGGTTGTCCATCTTGCCCACCCCCATGCCCAGCATGGTACAGTGATCCTCCGACCATCGCGGCATGCTCCCTCCGGCGTCGGAGCTGATGGTAATGCGTTCCAGCGGCGCCTCCTCCATGGTGCGCAGCACAGGCAGGGCGCACTTTTCTGGGTCGGCATTGGCAGTAAAGTCCACCATCCCGCCCTTCCGGGCAAACGCCGCGGCCTCGCTCTGCCAACGGCTCATGTGGGTGGGACGGAAGTGCCAGATGGGCAGATCCGTGGCCTCCAGCAAGTCATAGACCAGGCCGAGTCCCCGTTTTCCGCTGCCCATATGGATGTGTACCACACCGGGCTTTCCGGCGGTCAGGGCCGCTAGCCGCACCTGACAGGCCATATGGATGAACTGCTCAAGCGTGGGGTGGCCGCCCCGGTGGTCCGACAGTGCCACCTTGACGCCCAGAACCTCTGAGAGGTAGGTCACATCATCCTTCAGGGAGCCGGTGACAGTAGGGGAGGGGATGTCATACGCCCCTGTCAGGCAATAGGCCGTGAGCCCCTCCTCATTCAGCGCCTTGGTCTTGGCCAGCAGGGCCTTGGGGCTGCGGGTGGCGCTGTCAGTGCCCAGCAGTCCCACCGCCGTGGTGACACCCGCGGTAGTAAAATCCGTGAGGGACAGCTCCGGCACACGGCTGCGGAAGCCGCACTCTCCGCCGCCGCCGGTAAAGTGGACGTGCTGATCCACCAGGCCCGGAAAGGCCGTCAGGCCGCTTCCGTCCAGCACGGCCACGCCGGGCAGGTTGGGGACCAGCCCCCGGCCGACGGCAGCGACCCGCCCGCCGCACAGAAAGAGGTCGCAGATCCCCTTGGGATCTGGATCGTACAGTTGTACTGATTTCAGCAATACCGTCTTCATTTCGTTTCCCATCCTATCGACACCCCATCTTAATAAGCATCCACGACGACCCAATCCTCCGGCGACAGGCCGGAGCGGATCTCGGTCACGCCGTCCCCGGACAGTCCGGTCTCCACCGGCACCTCCACCGGCTCCCGCTCGCCGTCCCGCAGCACGCGGACCACACCGCCTGTCACCGCCTCAGAGGGAACGCTCATGCAATCCTCGCTCTGGGCCACCAGGATCTCCACCGTGACGTTCATCCCGGCCTTCAGCTCTTCGGTACGGGTCAGGCTGATCTCTACGCTGTAGTCCGTCACCCCGCCGGAGGACACGCCGGTGTCATCCATACGGCTTACAACCCCGTCGTAATCCCGCGCCTCATGGGTCTGGCCGTCCGCAAAGGTGATCCGCGCCAGTTGGCCAACCCCCACCTGATTGATATACAGCTCATCAATCTCCACAGAGACACACAGGGAATCCGGCTGGGCCAGGGTGGCCAGGGAGGTGGCCGCCGCCGCATAGTCGCCGGTCTTGAACGGGCGCTCCAGCACCGTGCCGTCCACGGGCGCCGTCACGGTGTAGTCCGCCCGCTTGGCCTCCAGTTGGGCCAGGTTGACCTGCGCCGACTCTACCGAGAGAGAGGCGTTGGTTACGGTGTTGGTCAGGCTGGCGTTCTCCAATGTCATCACCGTCTGACCGGCAGTGACGGCGGTTCCCGCCTGGATGGGCAGGGAGGCCACCTGGCCGGACTGGGTGGCGTAGATGGACTGCTCCGTGGCGTTGGCCACTGTTCCGGCCTCCATACAGGCGGCGCCGCCCACCGAGGCCAGAGCCGCCGTCCCGCTCAGCACCGCGCCCGGATTGCGGAAGGTGAGCTCCACATACACGCCCTCTCGGCCGCCGGAGAGTGCCGTAGACGTGTCGTACACCCGTTCTACCGTCCCGGTGACCGTGCCCGCCTGTCCCGGAAAGGTGATCGCCGCGGTATTGCCCGGGGCCATAGCCGCCGCGTCCTCCGCCGCAAAGGGCACCGTCAGGGTGAGGTTGGCGCTGTCCACCAGTGATGCGATGGCGGTTCCCGTATTCACATAGTCTCCCACGTGGACATAGACCTCCGTCACCGTCCCCGAGGCATGGGCGGGAACGGTCAGCTCCGTACAGGCGTCCACCGCCTGGGCATAGGATGCCTGCGCGCTGTTCAGGGACAGGCGGGCCTGGGTGATCTGATCCTCCAGAGCGCCGGAGTCCAGCACATAGAGCACCTGTCCGGCTGTAACCGTATCCCCCTCCTCGATGGAACAGGAGAGGATCTTGGCGCTGACGGTAGGGATGACGGAATACTCCTCCCGATAGCTCACCGTCCCTGTGCCCTCCACAAGCTGCTGCACCAGAGTCCCGGTCTCCGGATGCACACATTGGTATTCATCCACGCCGCCGGAGCAGCCGCTCAGCAGAAGTAGCACACCGGTCAGCGCAGCCGCACCCTGTTTCAATCGTTTCATTCCATCCACCTCTTTGTTATTCCACGCTCTTGAGCGCGCCCAGCATGTCGATCTCCCGCATTTTACGCCCGATCACCACGTTGATTGCCAATGCGAACAGGAGCGTCACCGCACAGGACAGGGCCAGAGAGGCCGGCCTGGTAGCCTCCATCAGAGGCATGGTGGTGATGGAGACCAGGATCATGCGGTTCAGGGAAACCCCCAACGGGATGCCCAGGAGAATCCCACACACGGCGAAAATGATGTTTTCGCTTAACTGAAGGGTCTTGATCTCCTTCTCATAAAAGCCCAGCACCATCAAAGTCGCCAGACTGCGGAGCTGCTCAAAGAAGCTCATGATACCGAGATTGTAAATGACGATGCAGGCCAGCCCGCCGCCGAACAGGATCAGGATATAGACTACCATGGACATGCTGCTCAGCCGCTCCACCGCGGCGGCTGTGGCGGCCTGACGGGTCTGCCATGCGTCCACGAAGTCATAGTCCCCCAACCGCGCGGCCAGCGCCTCCGGCCCATCGCTGGTGAGGTAGGCGGCCGTGGGCGTGTAAGCCAGGCCCAGGCTCCGCCACAGGCTGCGGCTCAGGCAGGCCCCGCTGACACAGCGGTTGACCTCCGCCACGAACACGGAGTAATACCGGCTGTCCCCGGTAAACCGGAGCGTCACCCGGTCGCCGGCCCGCAGTCCCAGCTCATTCGCCAGGGACTCCTCCAGTACCAGCCCGTTTTTCGGAAGGGTGAGCGCGCCCTCGGCATAGGGGTCATACCGCTTCAGCGAGACCTGATCCTCCGTCACTGTGAGCGCCGCCGTGGCCCGCTGCGAGTCCGTGTAGAGCCAGCAGGCGGTGCTCATCTCCAGCTCCGCCTCCGTTACACCCACGTCATTGGTGAGCCGCCGGTACTGCCCCTCAGTCACCGACGTGCTCAGATCCACCATGAGGTCGTAGCGGTTCTGCCGCTCGGCCAGCGCGTCCGAGTAGGCCTGAATGGAGTCCCGCAGAGCAAAGGCCAGAAAGACCAGTGCCATACAGAAGGCAATACCGAAGATACAGGTGGCCATACGCACTTTGTTGCGGAGGGTATTGCGGATGATGTACTTCTGATTAAAGCCCAGCCGATGCCAGACCGGGCCGAGCCGCTCCAGCGCCACGGGCTTCGTGCTCCTGGGCGGCTTGGGCCGCATACACTGGGCCGGGGTCTCCTTCAGCAGCGAGCGGGCCACCAGCCAGGCGCTCCCGATGCAGCACAGGGCGGTCAGCCCCAGAGCCCGCCCCCAGGCGGCAAAGTCGTGTACCACCGTATAGGGCGGCAGATCACACCCGATGGCGATGGTGGAAACGATCAGGGCGGATACATACCGCCCCAGCCATGCGCCCACCGGGAACCCTACCAAGACCACCAGGAGGGCGTGGAGCAGATAATAGCACATGATTTTGGCGTCAGAGTACCCCAGCGCCTTGAAGGTTCCGATATCCGAGCGGGCGTTCTCGATCAGCCGGTTCATGGTGCTCACCATCATCAGCACCGCGCACAGGAAAAAGAGCACCGGGAAAATGTTGAGTATGGGCGCCAGGTTGTCCCGCATCTCCAGCAGATAGTAGGCCTGGGTATTGTCCTCCAGTGACAGGATGTTCACGACCCGGTCCCCCAGGGCCGCGTCCACCGCCAGCCGGAGCCGCGCCGCAGAGAGGCTCCCGTCGGTGGTGATGCAGATCTGATTGTAGCGGTTTGCCCCCATCAGCTCCTGCAAAAGCGTCTCATTTCCATAGGCAAAGGCATAGTGGGTCAAATCCGGGGCCGGCGTTGTGGTATTCACATAGTAAAGGCACTCCGGGTCTTTGACCAGTCCGCTGATCCGTACCCGCAGGTACCGGCCGGTTCCCGTCAGTGTCAGCTCGTACCAGTCCCCGGGATGGAGCCCCCGGGCCCTTGCCAGCGTATCGCTGAGCACGATCTCCCGGCTGCTCTCCGGCAGGCGGCCCTCCACCACATAGGGCGTGTTGATGGCGTAGTCCCCGGGGACGGCATAGAGCTGGAGGGTCACACTGCTGTCGTGGCGCTCCTCCGCGTCCAGAACTACCCGGGGCTGCACCCCGGTCACCCCGGCGATACCCTCCAGCGTCCGGCAGTCCCCCTGGTCCAGATTGACGCCCGTGAGCCAGTAGTCCGCCACATTCTGCCCCTCCAGATAGGAGGCGGAGATGCGCTCTATATTGGTGAGGATGCCGCTCAGGGCGGTATAGACCATCACCGCGATCATGGTGATGATGCTGACCGAGATCAGGCGGGAGGCCGTGCGGCGCAGATCCCGCACAAAGTTTTTCCAGATCATCCTACCACTCCAGCTCCTGCACAGGCACCGGGCTCGGATTCTCCTCAAAGGATTCGATTTTTCCGCTTTTCATCCGAATGAGCACGTCCGCCGTCGGCGCCAGCGCCCCGTTGTGGGTGACCACCACCACCGTCTTCCGGCTCTTTTTGCACAGGTCGTACAGCAGGGCCAGAATAGCCTTTCCGGTTTGGTAGTCCAGCGCCCCAGTGGGTTCGTCGCAGAGCAGGACATCGGGATTCTTGGCCAGCGCACGGGCGATGGCGCCGCGCTGCTGCTCTCCGCCGGAGCACTGGGCTGGGACTGTCTCTTATACACATCTCCGAGCCCACGAGACCGT
>ERZ1504235.441-NODE-441-length-10466-cov-11.075305_pt1 | contig 10466 bp, 5 predicted proteins | sample MGYA00572401_ERZ1504235 | MGnify/ENA primary metagenome ERZ1504235 (study PRJEB39906, sample SAMEA3182079) | gut metagenome | biome: human; feature: gut; material: Stool; isolation source: human stools | place: Canada | collected 2012-11-20 ...
ATAACTTATCTATTAATAGATGAGAGCAAAGTTATCAGAATTAAGGAGTCTGGAAGAGAGCCATGAGTATCAAAACAAGAGTTTTATTCCCGGGTTTATGCTAATCAAAGTAAATGTTTCATTCACTTTGAACTCCTTTCTATTACTAAATACTATCTTTGCTTATCACTTGTATAAAAAACGAATCGCACTATGATTAACAAAATTATATGGATTATTGGGATTGTATGGATTGGGAATATTCAAAATGGAGTGCAAGCGCAACGACGTAACTTTATCCATCCCGGAATCACCTATACCCAAGGTGATTTAGACCGGATGAAAGCTATGGTCAAGGCGAAACATGAGCCTTATTATTCTACTTTTCTGAAATTAAAGGAATCTCCCTATTCTTCACTCAATACGCAAGTTATCAATCGGGGAAAACAAATCAGAGAAGGACGTTTTAATGCTACTATCGGAGTAGATGGCAGGCGGGCACATGATTTAGCATTGCTTTGGCATCTGACGGGCGATGAGGCTTATGCCCGTAAAGCGGTCGAATATCTGAATGCTAATTCTTATTATACCAATACAAGTAGTCGTGGAACAGGACCATTAGATAACGGAAAGATTTACCTTTTAATTGATGCCGCCGAATTAATGCGTGATTATTCCGGTTGGAAAGTAGAAGACCAGCAACGTTTTAAAAATATGTTGGTCTATCCTGGATATAGCAATACGGAAGATTTCTCTTCCAAATATGCAAATTACTGGGATGATTCAAAGAACGGAGTTACATTCTATTGGAATATTTTTAATTTCGATGCCGCAAGGTTTGGTAATCAAGGACTTTTCGCTGCTCGTGGAATGATGGCAATGGGGATTTACTTAGATAACGAAGTAATGTATGACCGTGCTTACCGTTATTTATTGGGAATGAAGCATCGACCGGATGATTTACCTTATCCTTCAGGACCACCGGTCATTAGCAAAGAACCGATTAAGAAATCACCAACCATGCTTGATTATAAATTGGAAGGAAGAGAAAACAAGATTTCAGATTATGGATACGATGAACAGCTACAGTATTATATCTATCCAAACGGTCAATGTCAGGAGTCGAGTCGCGACCAGGGACATGTATTGGCAGGTATCCACAATTATGTAGCTATCGCAGAAATGGCATGGAATCAGGGAGATTCTTTGTATAATTGTCTCAATAACCGCTTGCTTCTTGGTTTGGAATGGAACTATCGTTATAACCTCTCTAAAGTCCAGACTTATGAAGAGCAAAAAGAGCCTTGGGAACCGACAAGTTATAGTAAGAATTCAAATGAAGTTACCTTTGAGAACGGAAAATTTCTCCAGATAAAAAGCCGTAGTGGACGTTGGGAATCCGTAGCCGTATCTCCTCACGGACGTGGAGACGTAGCAGGTAGTGGCGGAACTCGTGAAATGGCATTGGCGCATTATGCAGTACGTGCTGGATTGCCGGAGAACAACTATACCTGGTTGAAACGTTACCGTGATTATATGATAGAACATCACGGTTGCGAAAACTGGGGGATAGCACCCAACTGGTTTTATGAATGGACTGGCTGGGGAACATTGACCAAGCGATTGACTCCCTGGATGGCAGGCGATCCCGTTTCTTTCTCTACGGGAAAGCGTGTATCAGGAATTCATTTGCTACCTTGTGAAATATCGGCTGCCGATTACGATTATTATTGTCTTGCGGAAGATCCCGAAGGGCATACCTATCACAATGTAGGAAAGAAACGTGGCAACGAATACAGACCTGACGGAGCAGTAGAGCTACGAAAAGAAGAAGATAACTACGTCGTTACCCAAATAGAAGATGGAGAATGGATGAATTATACTGTAAGTATTCCTACCAATGGAGATTATACCGTTTATCTTGTTTATCAATCAAAAGGAAATTCTTTATTGTCCGTAGCTTCTGATTCGGAAGTAAAGACAGAACCCATGCAATTACCCAGCTCCGTACAATGGACGGAAAGAGAAATAGGTAAACTCACTCTTCCCGCAGGAGCTTGTGTACTTCGTTTACAGATAGAGCAAGCCGGAGATAAACTCGAAATTCAGAAAATAATAGTAAAGTAGGATAAGGGGATTTGATTCTTCGTTCGTACTTAATAATAGTACTACAAAAAAAGATGGCCATGAAAATTCGAATATGTTTGTTAATCATACTAATGGGATTATTGTATCCGGGTTATATTAGCTCGCAAGAATCCCCTTATGTATTCCGCCAGATTGGAGTTGTCGAAGGATTACCGGATAACTATGTAAAAAGCGTTTTCCCCATTCCCGACGGACGTATCGGTGTGCGAAGTACTGTGTTATTAAGCCTGTATGATGGTGCGAACTATTCAAATTTCCCTTTCAATATTCATGGCGAATATTCGATAGCATATAACCATATTATTCCCGAACAATATATTGATGCCGACAAACGTTTGTGGATGAAAGAACGCAAGAGCCTGCGTGTCTTCGATTTGACTACCGAACAGTATATCTATAACGTAGATTCTTTATTTCAACAATTCGGCTTAAAGGATAAAGTGGCGGACCTGATTATTGATTCAGAGAAACATTGTTGGTTTCTGACGCCGGGTTCCTCTGTCTATATGTACGATGCAGAGACAAAGTCAATCGAACAGGTTTGCAGGAATGATGAGTTTATGGAATACTATGGAGGATTACTCGGAGTAGAAAGTCATGGAAAATACAGTTGGATGGTTCATCAGAAAGGGGCTATCCGTTGCTACGATTTAGAAAAGAAACGTTTCGTGCATCAACTTGATTTCCTGAAAGACCAACTGAAACCGGATGACCGTGTGGTTTTGAAGATACTCGATAATGGTGACTTTTGGTTGATGTGGGATCGTGGAGTAGGCTATTATGATGTCTATAATAAAAAATGGAACCAAATTTCAGGTATCCAACTCGGACACTATTCATGGTTTACTTCTATGGACGTGGATAAAGGCGGAAATGCATGGGTAGGAACCGTTATTGATGGATTCTATGTCATTGATATGCACAATTTCTCTGTAACCCGGACACTGGATATTCCTTTATTATCAGGTAATACAGTACGAAACGGTATTCAAAGCATCTATTGCGACCGGGAAAATAATTCCGTTTGGATAGGACTTTATAATCAGGGAATGTGTTATTATCATCCCAGCATGAATAAAATAGTGCTGTACAATAAGAAGATGATAAATGGCGACTGGAAAGGAGAGGAAATCCGCTGTATGCTCGAAACATCTAAAGGAGAAATTCTGATGGGTACTACGCAGGGTGTCTATCGCTATGAACCGGAGACTAAAAGCATGAACAGATTCTATCATGAATTCAGTCAGAAGAATTGCCGTGTACTTTATGAGGACAGCAAGAAGCGTGTTTGGGTCGGAACATACCACGATGGGCTCTACTGCATAGATCATGGAAAGGTACAATCTTACGATTATCCCGATACGGATTATCAGAATGAATTGGATTTCAGTAATATCCGTGTCATGGTCGAAGATTCTTCCGGTCGATTGTGGGTAAGTATATATGGTGGTGTAGGATTATTCAATCCTGAAAACGGGCAAATAAACTTATTGTCCGAACAGTTTCCCGAACTCAAAAAATATAAAGTAGCGAATGCATTGGCCATAGATAATCAATCCCGGTTGGTCGTAGGCAGTGATAACGGACTCTACATTTACGATCCTGCAACGAATAAAATATGGATACCGGAGGAAGACGGGCAGGCTAATTCTATTTTCAATCAGGGAAGTATCAAGTATAATCAGATCCTCAAAGACCATGAGGGAACTTTATGGTTTGCTACACAATATGGCTTGAGCGTTTTGACTTACAATGGGCAAAGCTACACATTAGGGAAAGAAGAAGGTCTGTCTAAAGCTATCTTGAACGTAGTGGAAGATAAGAACCATGATATATGGATTTCGACAGTCACTTCTATTTATAAGATAAAAGTAGACAGAAGAGCAGATAAATACAGTTTTCATGTAATCAGCTGTCTGTCGGAAGATGAAATCCGTCAGGATGATTTATATAGTTTCCCTTCGTTAATGACCAGGGACAATCAGCTTTTCCTGGGGCTGATGAACGGCTTTATTGCTTTCTCACCAGAAAACATGATAGATAATCAGTGCCTCAATCGTCCTCTGTTTACCTCATTCCGCTTGTTTAATGTTCCGGTTGTTTCGGGCGAAATATATAACGGACGTGTCTTATTTGACAAAGCATTAAGTTATTCGGACGAAGTACAATTAAAATATGATGAGAACTATATCACACTTGAGTTTTCTGGTCTGAACTTCCCTAATCCTTCTCAAACCTCTTTCCGTTACCAACTGGAAGGATTTGACAAAGAATGGACGGAAACCCTTTTTGAGAATGGACAAGGACGTGTGGTCTATAATAATCTCCCTTCGGGCGAATACATCTTCCGTGTGTCCGCTGCCGGAAACGACCGGATATGGGGACCGGAGTCTGCATTCAAAATTGTCATTCATCCCCCGTTCTGGGATACACTGGCCGCTCGTGTTTTCTATGCAATTTTAGTTATTCTCTTAATTTTCGGGTTGATCTACGTAATAAACCGCCGCAACCGGCAGAAGATGATTCGTATGCAAGAAGAGGAAGCGTTGAAGCAGAAAGAAGAACTGGATCAGATGAAATTCCGCTTCTTCACAAATATAAGCCATGAACTCCGCACTCCGCTGACGTTGATTATCACGCCATTAGACATGGTGATACGTCGATTGACAGACGATGTGATGAAAAAACAACTGAATACCATCTATAAGAATGCTCAAAACCTATTGTCATTGGTGAATCAGCTACTCGATTTCCGCAAACTGGAAATGAAAGGAGAGAGGTTGCATCTGATGAACGGCGATATGGAGGAGTTTATTGTTTCGGCCTATAACAACTTCATGCCAATGGCAGTAGAGAAGCACCTTAACTTTGTGAACCAATCGGAACATAGAGCGCTTTATATGTTCTTCGACCGGGATAAGGTACATAAGATTGTGAATAATCTCTTGTCCAACGCCTTCAAATATACACCGCAGGGAGGCACAGTGAACTTACAGCTCGCGACAGAAGAAATAGAAGGAAGAAACTACGTGAGAATATCCGTATCCGACACTGGAATCGGAATATCCGAATCAGACCTTCCTTATATCTTCGACCGTTTCTATCAGGTAGGAAATGAAGGAGACGAAAAAATAGGTAGTGGCATCGGACTTCATTTGGTAAGGGAATATGTAAATATACATGGTGGCCGTATTAAAGTGGACAGTCAGATAGATCGTGGATCAGTATTCACCGTTTGGTTGCCGATGGACCTGAAACCGGAACCGGACGAACTGCCGGAAGAAATCATCGGAACGGAAGCATCAGATGTTAAAGAGAAAGAAACCACTACATCTACAGTTGATGATAACCTGAAGAAACTGTTGTTAGTGGAGGACAATCAGGAGTTCCGTACTTTCCTGAAAGAACAGTTGGAAGATTTCTATCAGATCATTGAAGCGGCAGACGGCGAGGAAGGAGAGCGAAAAGCGATAGAGGAAAATCCGAACCTGATTATCAGCGACATTATGATGCCGAAAGTTGACGGTATCGAACTTTGCCGTCGGATCAAGACGAACGTGCAGACTTCCCATATACCTGTGATATTGTTGACGGCCCGCACTGCCGATGATATCAAGATTAACAGCTATGAAGTAGGAGCAGACTCTTATATGTCGAAACCTTTCAACTTTGATATGCTGATGGTACGCATTGAAAAGCTGATAGAGCAGCAGGAAAAGAGAAAACAAGAATTCCGTAAGAACATAGAAGTAAATCCGAGCGCTATCACTATTACTTCAGTAGACGAACAACTCATACAGAAGTGTCTGGAATACATAGAGAAGAACATGGATAATCCTGAATATGGTGTAGAAGAGTTGAGTGGTGATTTGGGTATGGTGCGTATGAGTCTTTACCGTAAGTTACAATCCATCACCGGACACACACCGACGGACTTTATTCGCAGCATCCGTTTGAAACGGGCGGCACAGTTATTACAAGGAAGTCAGTTGCCGATTGTTGAAATAGCGAACCGGGTAGGATTCAGTTCACCCAGCTATTTCTCGAAGTGTTTTAGAGAAATGTTCGGGATGCTTCCCAAGCAATATGCCGAGGAATCGGGAAGAAAAGAATGACATTGTGTTTGTGTTTGTAGTTTAATTATTACATTTGCGCTCAATAAGTGAGATAATTTTAAGTTCTTGTTCACATTGGGGCAGAAGAAGTTTTATTTTATAATATATGTTGATATGAAAGTATTAGTTTTAATTTCATTGGTAGGAGGTTTGATGTTATCCTCTTGCGGAGGTAGCAGTTCAAAAAATAATGCAAATGTTAAGGAGGTAAATCCTGCAGATACCATCTATTTGGGAGACTTACGTGAAAAATTTGCAAATGATAGTGTTTTCTTTAAAATAGTGGCACCGGATTTGATGTTGATGGATTATCAGTATCTTTGGGCAGTAACAGAATCGGAAGCAGTAGAGAAAGGACTGACAAAAGAATACTATAAACGTGTGAAGAAAGAAATCACCGATACGAATGAAGCGATCAAAAGAGGTGTGATGAAAGGTGCGAACGTAAAACGTATACCGGATTTCCAGGCATCACAGGAAAATAAATAATGAATCCTTCCGGATGAAAGCTTTCATCCATGCAAATATAAGAACAGGGGAGTCGTCAAATGTAACGACATCCCCTTTTTTATTGGTGTGACGGTTAGATTTATCCCGATGAAATGGGAAGTTTTTGCAAAAATACACGCTTGTTACGATAGTTTTGTTATCTGTTACTTTTGTGATATTTGAATTTGAAACTTGTTCCTACTTTTGTATCATCGTTAAACGGATAAATTTAATGCCATGAATAAACAGCAAGCTACATTTGACGACTTCTTCTCTGAATGCTATCTTAAATATAAGGAGTATATCAAGAACTATATCGCTATCCGCATTTGCCATCCGCATGAAGCGGAAGATTTGGCACAGGATGTCTTTGTCCGCTTATGGGAACACAGGGTATTTGTGAACAAAGATACAGTCTGGTCTTTGCTTTTTACCATCGCTCGCAATATAGTAACCGATAAAATCCGTCGTTATTATAAACAGGAAGATTTCGTCGCCTACATATATAATAGGATGGAAGACACCAGTCGGAATACCACAGAAGATACCATTCATTTTCGTGAACTAAAGAAGATGCATGACCAGGTTATGGAAGCTCTTCCTGTCAAACGCCGTCAGATTTATGAACTTAGTTTCAATCATGAACTCTCTTGTCCTGCCATTGCAGGAAAGCTGTCCTTATCTCCCCGTACAGTAGAATGTCAACTATTACTGGCTCGTAAGACTGTTCGCACCTATTTGAAAAATGAATTCTCCAAAGTCGGTTAAATACCAGATTCGGAAAAACACATATTAACTTTAACAATTTAATAGTATTATGGAAATTAAATCCAAATTCTTATGTTCAAAAGGAGTCGCATTGGCTTTCGCCATGCTACTGGGTGGTTCGCCCGGTGTATTGCTCTATGCAAATGATTCTGTAGAAGAGAGTTTGATGGTAGTCCAGACGAGCCGCACCATCAAAGGACTTGTGACAGATGCGAATGGTGAACCACTAATTGGTTGTAATGTAGTGGTCGTAGGAAGTAATGCAGGAGTAATTACCGATATTGACGGTCGGTTTACGCTGAATATTCCTGCTGATGCCAAACAGATAAAAGTTAGCTATATCGGATATGTAGATCAGATTATTAACCTTCATGACCGCTCTGATTTTAAAGTGGTATTAAAGGAAGATAATAATGCACTAGACGAGGTTGTTGTAGTGGGTTATGGCACGCAGAAAAAAGCGACGTTGACAGGGGCGGTAGAACAAATTGGTAGCCAGGTATTGGAAAGTCGTGCCATTACCAATGTCGGTGCTGCTCTGCAAGGAGCCACTCCGGGTTTGGTAGTCACTCGTTCTTCCTCACGTCCGGGTAATGAAGGTTTAAATTTCCAGATTCGTGGTCTGACATCTGTCAATGGAGGTAGTCCGTTGATTATTGTAGATGGGGTACCTGTATTGAATTCAGAGTCATTCCAAAATCTAAACTCGGATGATATTGAGAATATTAGCGTTTTGAAAGACGGTTCAGCTTCCATTTATGGGGCGAAAGCAGCTAATGGCGTTATCTTGGTAACTACCAAAAAAGGTAAAGGTAAGACAACGGTTGATTATGGCTTCAATATGCGTTTCACTACCAATGGTATTATGGCTTTCTCTCCCAGTATGCAGGAATATGCTTCCATGTGGCTGGAAGCCAATAAAGAAATGCCGGAACATGACTGGTGGGGCTGGGGAGAAGAAAACCTGAAGAAGATGGCTCAAGGCATTGAAGGTATTTATGAGTCGACTGTAGCCGATTGGGGTACGATGTTCGTTGGTAATGCCAATCGCCTGGATGAATTGTTTGCCCGCCGTTATTCTTACCAGCATAATTTGAGTGTAGCAGGTTCTACAGATAAATCCGATTACCGCATCTCTTTAGCTTATGCTGATAACCAAGCCAATCTGGCCACTGCTTATGACGGGCAGAAACAGTTGAACTTGCGCTTGAACTACGGAATCAAATTGACTGATTGGTTCAAACTGGAGACTTCAGCCAGTATGATTAAAACAAATACCGAAACACCCACACATGGTATTGACCGTACACTTTACGGAAACGATGCTCCGTTTTTCCCGGCAAAAAATCCCTATGGACAATGGTACGCTAACTTCGGTAATGTCGGTGATCGCAATGCGGCAGCAGCTACAACGGATGGTGGACGTGACGAGAGAGAGAAGTTGACTACTCGTGTCGATTTTAAAGCATTGGTGGATATTTGGAAAGGAATCACTTTCGAGGGTACTGCTTCATTTCAAAATGAGGAATATCGCAGAGAACGCTATTCGCTTCCGGTACAGTGTTACAATTGGTTCGGCGAGCAGACGGCGAAGTTAGTATATGAAACAACACAAACCCTTAGTACTCCGCAAGATGTGCTGAATTTTAAAGATTCCCATCAGCCGGGATATTTGGTACAGGCAAATAATGCCCGGTATCAGTACTATTCAGGGTTATTGAAATATAAGCGTACATTTGCCGAAGTACATAATATAGATGCTATGTTCGGCATCAATGCCGAGAAATGGGTGACTAAGAAAGTGGTTACCGCCCGTGAGAAGTTTGAGGATGCCGGAATTTACGATTTGAATTTGGCTACGGGTACACAGGGTAACGGTGGAGGAAAGACTCATAATGGTACCTATTCATATATTGCCCGTTTGAATTATAACTATGCGGAAAAATATATGGTTGAATTGATGGGGCGTCGTGACGGAAATTCCAAGTTTGCTCCCGGTTATCGTTTCAAAAGCTTTGGTTCTGTCTCTTTGGGATGGGCATTCTCGGAAGAACAATTTGTAGAATTTTTAAAACCTGTTCTTTCTTTTGGTAAGTTGCGTTTAAGTTACGGTAGTTCGGGTAATGATGTCGGGCTGGGTGATTACGATTATGTGTCTACTGTCTCTCTTGGAACAGCCGGTTTTGGAACTATACCTGCCAATCAGGTATCTTCAGGTTTTGGCGGTTTAATTTCTTATGACCGTACTTGGGAGAAAGTTTCACAGAAAAACTTTGGTATCGATCTTAACTTTTTCGATAATCGTTTGAAAGCTACATTCGATTATTTTATAAAAGATAATACCGGTATGTTGGTAAATGTCACATATCCGGGTGTATTAGGAGGTAAAGCTCCTAAAACGAATAGTGGTCATTTGAATGTAAAAGGTTGGGAATTCACTATTGGATGGCGCGATCAGATTAAAGACTTTTCTTACTATGCCAACTTTAATATTGGTGATACAAAGAGTCTGTTGAAAGAGATGGAAGGAGCAGATTCTTATGGGGCTGGTTGGAATGCAGCCGTGAATGGGTATCCGTTGAATTCGTACTTTCTTTATCGCACAGATGGTTACTTTAAAGATCAGGCAGAAGTAGACCGCTATTATGCACTCTATGGAGAGGGTAAAGAAGATTTGACTGGTGTAGGAGCAGGAAGTGCAAGCCGGTTGCGTCCGGGTGATACCAAACGTTTGGATTTGAATGGTGATTATAAGATTTCCGGTGCAGGGAATGAGAATAGCGATTTGCAATATCTCGGTGACTCCAATCCACATTTTGTTTTCGGTTTCACACTGGGAGGATCATGGAAAGGTATTGATGTGAACGCAATGTTCCAAGGTGTCGGCAAGCAGTATGTTATCCGTAATGACTGGATGGCTTATCCTTTTCAAACACGTACTGCCAATCAGAACCCGACATATTTGGG
>ERZ1504235.443-NODE-443-length-10440-cov-4.242947_pt1 | contig 10440 bp, 9 predicted proteins | sample MGYA00572401_ERZ1504235 | MGnify/ENA primary metagenome ERZ1504235 (study PRJEB39906, sample SAMEA3182079) | gut metagenome | biome: human; feature: gut; material: Stool; isolation source: human stools | place: Canada | collected 2012-11-20 ...
TTTTAAAGGCGGTTTACTGATTGACGGTACCGGCGCGGAGCCAGTGGTGAACAGTCTGGTGCTGACAGAGGATGACAAGATTGCGTACGCCGGTGCGGACAAGGAAATCGGACCTGACTACGAGGTTGTGGATATTACCGGAAAGACTATTATGCCTGGTCTTATTGACTCCCATCTGCATTTTTCAGGAAACCTGACAGACGATGACAGCGACTGGGTACTGGAGGATGTGGTACAGAAGACAGTGGTGGCGGTACAGCAGGCCCATGAGTGTCTGGAGAACGGCCTTACCACGGTTGGCGAGATTTCCCGTTCCGGCATCCAAATCCGCAACATGGTGGAAGCCGGCGTCATGAAGGGCCCCAGGGTAGTGGCAACCGGACTTGGATTCTGCCGTACCTGCGGACACGGGGATTCCCACAAGCTTCCCAGCTACTATAACGACGAATCCCATCCATGGGCTGAGCGTGTGGACGGACCATGGGATCTGCGCAAGGCAGTTAGAAGAAGACTCCGCCAGAATCCGGATGCAATTAAAATCTGGTCCACAGGCGGCGGCATCTGGCGCTGGGACCAGAAGCTGGACCAGCACTATACGCTGGAGGAGATTCAGGCTGTTGTGGATGAGTGCAGGATGGTAGGCATCCCGGTATGGTCCCATGCAGAGGGCTACGGCGGCGCCCTGGATTCTGCCAGGGCAGGGGTACATCTCATTATCCACGGCCAGACCTTAAATGACGAGTGTCTGGATATCATGGCAGAGAAAGGCATTTATTTCTGTCCCACCATCCAGTTCTTAAACGAATGGTTCAAGACATACGCTCCGCCATACATCCCGGAGGTGCATGACCAGTATCCTGGCGATACCGTAGCGGAGAAGGAGCTGAACCGCGTGTACGCTAACTTAAGAAAAGCAAAGGCAAAAGGCATCGGACTTACCATTGGTTCGGACTCCTTCTGCTCCAGCCTTACACCATACGGAACAACAGCCATCGGAGAGATGTATTCCTTTGTGGAAAAAGCAGGCATCAGCGAGATGGATACCATTGTGGCGGCTACCAAGGCAGGCGCCGAGATGCTGAAGGTGGACAATGTGACCGGATCCCTGGCAGAGGGAAAGAGCGCCGACCTGTTAGTAATTAACGGCAACCCGTTAGAGAATATCCGTGCAATCGCTGTTGAGAACATGGACGTAATCATGAAAGAAGGATATTTTGTAAAACGCTGACCGGTACTCCCGGATGAGAGGAAAGGGCTGCTGCTATAACAGGCGGCAGCCCTTTGCCGGTTTGGAAAGCCAAGGGGGATGGAAAGAACATGTATGTATTGCTGTATCTTCTGTGGATTCTGTTAAACGGCAGGGTCACGGCTGAAATTCTGGCGGTGGGAGTCCCGGTGGCAGGGCTGGTATACGGCTTTGGGTATCTGGCTCTGGGTTACCGTTTGTCCGGAGACCTGCTTCTCCTGAAGCGCCTGGGTCATATTCTTGTATTCCTGGCCATGGTGGCCTGGGAGGTGGTGAAGGCCAATGTGGCCATTATCCGCATAGTGCTGTCCCCCCACATGGAAATCACGCCCTGTCTGGTGCCGGTTAAGACGGATTTAAAGAGCGCCGGAGCCAGGGCGGCCCTGGCCAATGCCATTACCCTGACGCCGGGCACCATCACGGTGGATGTGAAGGATGATGTGCTGTGGGTCCACGCGCTGACAGCTGAGATGGCAGAGGGGCTTAAGGACTGGCATGTGGCAAGGCAGCTGGCGCGGATCGAGGAAGTAAGATAGGAGGAAGGGACATGGGGGCAGAGATAGGGGCAAAGATAGGGGCAGAGATGGGGGCGGCAGAGGGGCTGTTTACAGGTATCCTGATTCTGTCGGTTATCATACTCAGCATCAATATGATATTCTGCCTGCTGCGGGCCGTACTGGGACCGCGCTTTTCCGACCGGCTCATTGCCATCAATATGATAGGAACCAAGACTGTTCTCATGATTGCCCTGCTCATAAAGGTGTTCCATGAGGATTATCTGGTGGATATCTGTCTTATATATGCCCTTATCAGCTTCCTGTCCTTTGTGGTTCTGACAGGGCTTCTGGGCCGGCATATGGGCTGTGAAAAGGAAAGTGGAGAGAGCGGTGGGGCAGGAAAGGAAAATACAAAAAAGGAGGCGGTGCTGTAATGGGTCTGGTGACAGGAGGAATTTTCATCGTGCTGGGAGTGTTTGTGCTCTGTGTGGCGACCTTTGGCATATTCCGGTTTGAATATGCGCTGAACCGGATCCATGTGGCTGCCAAATGCGATACCCTGGGGAGCATGCTTATACTGGCCGGCCTTATAATCTCCAACGGGTGGAATATGGAGTCGGCCAAAATCGGATTGATTCTTCTGTTTATCTGGATTGGCAACCCGGCGGCCTCCCACATGGTGGCCAGGGCAGAGGCCAGGAGCAATCCAAACCTTAAAGAGGAATGCGGGGTGTCTGAATATGAAGGCGGTTGAGATCATTCTCCTGCTGTTTCTGATGGCCTGTTCCTTAAGTGTATTCCTGTGCAGGAACCTGTTGGTGGCAGCCATCCTGTTTATGGCCAACAGCCTTATCATGAGCATCATATGGGTGATTCTGCAGTCCCCGGACCTGGCTATCACAGAGGCGGCCGTGGGCGCAGGGGTCACGGGAATCCTGCTTTTTATTACACTGTATAAGGTCGATGGGTTAAGGGGGGAAGACAGTGAGTGAGGACAGCGGTAAGCGCGGTCTGCGCGCATTCGTGGACTGGGTGGAAAACGGTCCGGACTGGGACGATGAGGCCGGTGTGCATGAAGGCGGGGCCGGCGGGCATGGCGGGGAGAATGGCGGGCATGGAGCAGCAGACACCGTGCATGGAGCGGCAGACACCGTGCACGCTTCGGGGCAGGCTGTAAAGAGAAATACAAAACGGACTATGGGCAGGCGGTTTGCGGAATTTACGGAGGAACATGCCCTGCGTGTGTTCGGCCGTGTCTACCGGGCTGTGGCGCAGATCGTCTGTCTGGCAGGCATGGCAGTGCTTCTCATGATGGTAACCCATCTGCCTGCCTTTGGCTCCGCGGACAATCCGGCCAATAATGAGGTGGTGGGCCGTTATCTGGAAAACGGGCTGTCCGAGACCGGGGCCGTGAATACGGTTGCTGGAATCATACTGGATTACCGGGCCTTTGATACCTTTGGCGAGTCCGTGGTTTTATTCCTGGCGGCCGTCAGTGTCATTGCCCTCTTGCGCCTCAAAACCGAAAGCGGGTATAGCGGGAAGGAAGACCGGAGTGGGGGAACGGAGCATGAAGAGGATGAGGAAAGGGATATCATACTGGAACAGGTGGCCAGGCTGCTGGTTCCCTTTATTCTTATGTTTGGCGTCTATGTGGTGCTCAACGGCCATCTGTCCCCCGGAGGCGGGTTCTCAGGAGGAACGGTGATGGGGGCCGGCCTGATACTATATGCCAATGCATTTGGGCACCGGCGGATTCACCGTTTTTTCAGCTTTAAAACCTTTACTGTGATGAGCAGCAGTGCGCTGATGGTATACGCCCTTTCAAAAGGCTATTCCTTTTTTATGGGGGCAAACCACCTGGAGTCGGGTATTCCTTTGGGAAGGCCGGGAAACATCTTCAGCGCAGGCCTGATACTGCCTCTGGATATCTGTGTGGGTCTGGTGGTGGCCGGGACCATGTATTGCTTTTATTCCCTGTTCCGGGAAGGGGAGGTGTGATAATGCAGGCGCTTGTGACCAACTACTACGAGACAGCGGCCATGATTTTGTTTTCCATTGGGTTTACCATGCTGCTGCTCCAGAAAAACCTGATTAAAAAGGCCATCGGGCTGAACATTATGGATATGTCCGTGTATCTGTTCCTGGCGGCCAAGGGGTACATAGCCGGTGGAAGGGCGCCCATAGCAGATGGAAGGACATCTGTGGAAGGATTCATCAATCCCCTTCCCAGCGGTCTGGTGCTGACGGGAATCGTGGTGTCTGTCAGCGTGTCAGCCTTTCTCTTTTCACTGATTCAGAGATTCCACTACTATTACAAGACACTGGATTTGGACGGCATGCTGTATGAAGGACAGGAGGAGACAGACGGTGAGGCTGGTTGAGAACATTCCATTTTTCAGTATATTCATCATGATGGCAGGGGGAATCGTGACGCCCCTTCTGGGAGGCAGGAACCGGGCCAGGGTTCTACACCTGGTTTTGGTGGGGGCAGTGGCAGTGATGTCAGGCCTGCTTCTGGGATATACGGCGGACGGTACCTGTTTTCGCTTCATGATGGGACATTTCCCGGCGCCATGGGGGAATGAGGTCAGGGCCGGCGCCCTGGAAGCTCTTATGAGCCTGGTCTTTTCCCTTGTGATGTTTCTCACGGTGGCTGCCAATAAACGGTCCCTGGAACACGACATACCCGGGGAGCGGGCGGGCCTGTATTATGTGATGATGAACCTTCTGTTCAGTTCTCTTCTGGCCCTTATCTACACCAATGACCTTTTTACCGCTTATGTATTCATAGAAATCAATACCATTTCAGCCTGTGCCATTGTGTGCGCAAAGGAAAGCGGCGAGACCGTGGCGGCAGCCATAAGGTATCTCATCATGAGCCTGGTGGGAAGCGGGCTCATCCTTATCTCCATTGCCCTTTTATACTGCCAGACAGGCCATCTCCTTATGGAACCCATGGCAGGGGCTGTCAGGGAGCTGGCATCCTCAGGAAAGGATTTATTTCCCCTTAAGATGGCTCTGGTGATGATGACTTCCGGGCTGGCAGTAAAAAGCGCCCTGTATCCCTTCAGCTCCTGGCTGCCGGGAGCCCATGCCAATGCCACGGCTGCTTCCAGCTCTGTTTTGTCGGGTCTGGTTCTGAAGGGATACATTATCCTGCTTCTCAAAGTCTATATGCGGATTCTGGGAATGGATCTGATTATCCGGCTGCGGATCAATGACCTGCTTTTCGTGTTCGGAATCCTGGCCATGGTCATTGGTTCGGCCAAGGCGCTGCAGCAGCATATGGTCAAGCGGGTCATTGCCTATTCATCCATTGCCCAGATTGGATATATCTTCATGGGAATCGGTATGGGAACCAGTGCAGGGCTGGCAGCCGCAGTCCTGCACATGATTGTCCACGCGGTGACAAAGCCCATGCTGTTTACAGCCGCAGGCGGCCTCATGGACTGCTGCGGCCATCAGAAGGAGATAGCGGCCCTTAGGGGAAGCGCAAGGCGGAATCCGGCAGCCGGAGCCGGGTTGGTGGTAGGAAGTATGGCCATGATAGGGATCCCCTTTTTTTCCGGGTTTGTTTCCAAGATTTCCTTTGCTATGGCCTCGTTTCATGATCTGGACCGGACGGTTCTGGTGCTGGGGGCCCTGGCTGTCAGCACGGTCCTCAATGCCATGTATTACATACCGCTCATCATCATCGTGTTTTCAGAAAGAGGGCCGGAGAAGGCGGACTATGAGGCGGCAGGTCTGGAGGACGCGGCTGTGCCTGAGGCGGGAGAGCCTGTAAAGGATGTTTCTTTCGCGGCAGCCATGGCCTGTTTTATGGCTGGGAATGTGCTGATTGGGACTTGCTACGGCCCTGTGGTCCGGATGATAGAGACAGGGCTTGCCAACTTCGGGTGACCCCGGCAGCAGGAGAGTATATGAGAAGGAGAGGACATAGGACATGAGAGAAATGTGGATGATGGCGCCGGTGCTGTTTCCAGTGGTTTCCGGCGGGGCCCTGTGGATATGGAAGCCGGGAAAAAACAAAATTCACACAGCTGCGGCGGTTCTGTCCCTGGCAGAGGCTGTGTGTTCCTGGCTGGTCATCCTGAACTGCATGGGGATGAAGCTGCCTCTGTGGAGCATCGGACCGGGCATGGAGCTGTGCCTTCGGCTGGATGGAACCGGAGCCCTGTTTTCCGGTCTGGCATCCCTTATATGGGTGCTGGTGGTTTTCTTTGCCTTTGAATATATGGAACATGAGAAGGAAGATGCCCGGTTTTTCGGATGCCTTATTATGTCCCTGGGAGCCCTGACAGGAGTTGCCTGGGCAGGAAATTTTGTTACCCTGTACCTGTTTTTTGAAATGATGACATTTTTCAGCGTTCCCCTGGTATTCCATTCCAGGAAGAGGGAAGCGCTTCGTGCCGGAATGGTATATCTGGCCTATTCCATGCTGGGCGCATCCATTGCTCTGGGAGGATATTTCTTCTTCCGCCAGTATGCCTGCGGAACGGATTTTAAGGCGGGCGGGGTTCTGATGGAGGCAGCGGGAATGGTCCAGGGCAGGCCGCAGATTCTTCTTCTGGCTGTTTTCTGTATGGCGGCCGGATTTTCCTGTAAGGCAGGTCTTATGCCCCTTCATCCGTGGCTGCCTATCGCGCATCCGGTTGCGCCTGCCCCTGCCAGCGCTGTGTTATCAGGCCTGATTACCAAGGCAGGGGTGGTGGCTGTCATCCGTGTGGTGTACAATATGGCCGGTCCCGCGTTCCTTCGGGGGACATGGGTGCAGTACGCCCTGTTGTCCATGGCTGTGGTGACCATATTTACCGGTTCCATGCTGGCCTATAAGGAAAAGAAGCTGAAAAGGCGTCTGGCCTGTTCCTCCTTCAGCCAGGTGTCCTATGTGCTGTTAGGCGTATTCCTGCTGTCCATGGAAGGGCTTTACGGCTCCCTGCTCCAGATGGTGTTCCATGCCCTGGCAAAGAACGCCCTGTTCCTCTGCGCGGGGGCTGTGATATGTAAAACGGGCTGCACCAGGGTAAAGGAGTTAAGGGGGATGGGAAAGCGGATGCCGGCTGTGATGGTATGCTTTGCCCTGGCATCCCTGTCACTGGTGGGGATTCCCCCGGCAGGCGGTTTTCTGGCAAAATGGCATCTGGCCGTGGGTGCCATGAGGGCAGATGCCGGCGTGTTTGCATGGCTGGGGCCTGTGGTGCTTATGGTCAGCGCCCTTCTGACGGCGGGGTATCTGTTTCCTGTTATTGTGGCGGGATTTTTTCCGGGAATGGATTGGCGGAAAACGGATCAATCAGAAGATGGAAGATTGTCTGTATCTGCATTTATGGGGGTGCCTCTGGCCGTGTTAGGCATCTCCCTGCTGGTGCTGGGGGCCCTGGGAAATCCTGTTTTTGAATTACTGAGGGGCATTGCCTCTGATATGGTGTGAAAGGGGGGATGGGTGTGAATCCATATTATCTGCTGGTGCCTGTGCTTCTTCCCATGGTGACTGGCGCGGCTGTGCTTGGACTGCGTCCAAAGGAGCGCAGAAAACGGGAGATACTGGTAATGGGAGGAATTCTGGCTGCCTCGGCAGTGATTGGGGCCCTGGTGTTAAACCGTCCCGGACAGCCGCTGGTGCTGTACCGTTTTGGCAGCAGAATGAATATATCGCTGGGACTGGACGGTCTGTCCGGGGTATTTGCCTGTCTCATTGCAGTGCTTTGGCCCCTTACCGCACTGTATTCCTTTGAATATATGAAGCATGAGGGGAAGGAAAACAAGTTTTTCGGATATTTTTCCATTACATATGGGGTGGTGGCGGGAGTGGCGCTGTCACACAGCCTGATTACCCTGTACTTTTTCTATGAGCTTATGACCCTGGCTACCCTGCCGCTGGTCATGCATGCCATGGATACCAGGGCCATCTATGCGGGCAAGAAATATCTGCTTCTTTCCATGGCGGGGGCTGCCATGGTATTTGTCAGCATTATCAGCCTTCATGAATATGGAACCACCCTGGATTTTACCTGGGGCGGTGTGATACCCCAGGGTCTGTCCCATGTGGAACGGCGTCATCTGTACGGCGCATTTATTCTGGCCTTCTTCGGGTTTGGGGTAAAGGCAGCAGTGGTCCCGTTTCACAGCTGGCTTCCCGCTGCGTCGGTGGCCCCCACTCCCGTATCAGCCCTTCTGCACGCAGTGGCAGTGGTGAAGGGGGGCGTGTTTGCGCTGATGCGGGTGGTGTACTGGTGCTTCGGGGCCGGATTCCTTATAGGGACAAAGGTGCAGGCAGCGGTTCTGTGCGTCTGCTGCATCACCATCCTTTATGGCTCCCTCAGGGCCCTTTGCACCCAGCATCTGAAACGCAGGCTGGCCTATTCTACTGTAAGCCAGCTGTCCTATATCCTTATGGGCGTCATGCTTATGACTCCCGCGGGGCTGGCAGCAGGCCTGACCCATATGGTATGCCACGCCCTGATGAAGATTACCCTGTTCTTCTGCGCGGGAGCCATCCTGTATAAAGGGGGACGGGAATATGTGTATGAACTGCGGGGAGTGGGAAGGGCCATGCCGGTTACCATGGCCTGTTTTACCCTGGCCGGGCTGGGGCTGGTGGGGGTCCCGCTCTTTGCGGGCTTTGTGAGCAAGTTTATGCTTGGGTCGGCTGCCGCAGAGGCAGGGGGTCTGGGAATGCTGGGGGTGGCATGCCTGATTATATCCGCCTTTTTTACTTTGTTTTATATGGTACTCATCATAGGGGCTGCCTGGTTCCCGGCAGAGGGGAGGGAGGATTCCCATTGGAATACTCATTGTGACCCAAACTGGAATATGAAGCTTCCTTTGATTGCCATTACTGCCATGAGCATGGTCCTGGGCCTGTGGTCCGGCCCTCTGATTCAGGTGTTTAACCGGATTGCGGCAGGAGGTATGTAGGAAGGATAAAAGATGAAGGGGGTAGCGGAAATGGAAGGAAATATATGGCTGTTGGGGGCTGTGGCCTGGCCTTTTCTGGCAGCCTTTATCAGTCTTTTGGCAGGAAAAAAAGGGGAGAGCAACCGGGATGTTTTTGCGTCGGCCGCCATGGTCATGGAATTTACAGGCATGCTCTGCCTTTATCCCGTTAACAGTCCGGCAGCTTTTTCCTGGGCCGGATTTTGTGAGATGGGCATATGGCTGAGGGCGGACGGATTCAGGTGGCTCTACAGTACCATTGCAGCCTTTATGTGGATGATGACCACCCTGTTTTCCATGGAATATTTTGCCCGACACGGCAATCGCGGAAGATACTGTTTCTTTTCCCTGTTAACCTGCGGGGCAACCATGGGCGTATTTCTGTCCGACAGCCTGTTCTCCCTGTTCCTGTTCTTTGAGATAATGGGACTTACCTCCTTTGTGATGGTCATACAGGAGGAGACAGAGGCAGCGGGAAGGGCAGCCAGGACCTACCTGGCCATTGCAGTTATAGGGGGGCTGTGCGCGCTGTTCGGTATCTTTATGATTGCAGCGGGAACAGGAAATCTATCCATGGACAGTCTGGAACAGTTCAGGAAGGCCACAGGGGGAACATGGCCCCTGTATCTGGCAGGAGCGCTGCTGCTTGCCGGATTCGGGGCAAAGGCAGGGATGTATCCGCTGCACGTATGGCTTCCCAATGCCCACCCTGTGGCGCCGGCGCCTGCCAGCGCCCTGCTGTCAGGCATCCTGACCAAGACGGGCGTGTTCGGAATCCTGGCAGTTACCGTGACCATGTTCCGGCATGACATGGCCTGGGGAATGGTGCTTTTGGTGCCGGGAGCCGTGACCATGGTGCTGGGAGCAATACTGGCCGTGTTCTCCATTGACCTAAAACGTACCCTGGCGTGTTCCTCCATGTCCCAGATTGGCTTCATCCTTACGGGATGCGCCATGCAGTGTCTGCTGGGAGAGGAAAACGGGCTGGCTGTGAGCGGAACCGTGCTGCATATGGTGAACCACTCCATGATTAAGCTGGTGCTGTTCATGGCGGCTGGATGTATCTATATGAATCTGCATAAGCTGGATCTGAATGAGATTCGGGGATATGGCAGGAACAAGCCGTTTTTGATGCTGGTCTTTGCCATGGGTGCATATGGCATATGCGGTATCCCGCTGTGGAACGGGTATGTGAGTAAGACGCTGCTTCATGAGAGTATAGTGGAGTATATAGAAGTGCTGGGCGCCCAGGGCGCCGATGCCCTGCCCTTTCAGGTGCTGGAGTGGGCCTTCCTCCTGGCGGGAGGGCTTACGGTTGCCTACATGGCAAAGCTGTTTGCGGCCATTTTTCTGGAAAAGGCCCCAATGGGCCGGGAGAGGGATGACAGGGAAAAGCGGTACGCCGGCACGGCTGCCTGCTTTGCCCTGGGCGGCTCTGCTTGTCTCCTCCCTCTTATGGGGATGGCCCCCCACCGGATTATGGACCGTATGGCAGATATCAGCCGTCCGTTTTTAAGGGGGGCACAGGTCCCGCACCAGGTGGAGTATTTTTCAGAGGCCAATCTCAGGGGAGCCTGTATCAGCATAACGATAGGAATTCTGGTGTATGTGCTGTTCATTCGCAGATACCTTATGGAGACAGGGGAGGACGGGACCAGGGTCTATGTGGACAGATGGCCGGCATGGCTGAACCTGGAGGACCGGGTTTACCGCCCCCTGGTACTTGCCGTGCTGCCCTTTTTGGGAGCCGTGCTGGCC
>ERZ1504235.465-NODE-465-length-10206-cov-2.919909_pt1 | contig 10206 bp, 10 predicted proteins | sample MGYA00572401_ERZ1504235 | MGnify/ENA primary metagenome ERZ1504235 (study PRJEB39906, sample SAMEA3182079) | gut metagenome | biome: human; feature: gut; material: Stool; isolation source: human stools | place: Canada | collected 2012-11-20 ...
AGGCTGGGCGGATGCGCCCACCCCCTGGCTCAGCGGCAGGGTCACCATTTGATAGTCGCAGGAGCTGTCCTCCATCGGGGCGGGGACATCATAGCCGTCCAGCCCCAACTGGTGAATCAGCTTGTGAACCGGGTATCGCTTGTACTGCCGGAACGGCGCGGCCGCCTCCGGCTGGTTGTGCAGCGCATTGCGGACACCCTTCTTTCCCATCTCGCCCTTGAGCATCCCGTTCAGTTTCCAGGGCTGAAGCCCCATCACGCAGGCGTACTCGCACAGGCGGCAGCCGCAGCACAGGAAGGCGTTCATGGGGGTATACTCCGGGTCGCAGAGGGCGCCATAGGCGGCCAGGCGCATCATCTTGTGCGGCTGGATGCGGTGCCCCAGCAGGCCCCGCGGGCAGACCTCGGAGCACAGGGAGCACTGCATACAGGCCACCCGGGCATCCTGGAGCATCCGCGGCACGGGCCGGTTCAGGCTCTGGAGGAGGGAATGGCCCTCCGGGACTACGATGAGTCCCTTTGTGGTCTTGGTAATAGCGCTTCCGGTGCTCACCACACGCCCCATCATGGGCCCGCCGTTGATGACCTCATAGTGCTCCACGGTGGGGCCGCCCGCCAGGGCCAGCGCCTCCGCCACTGTGATGCCCAGGGGCACCTTCACGGTCTTGGGGGTGCGCACCGCACCGGTCAGCGTGACATACTTCTCAATCACCGGGGCCTGATGGCGGACGGCCGCCAGCACATTGAGGGCCGTCTCCACATTGCTGACCACCACGCCCACATTCAGGGGGATGCCCCCCTCCGGGACCACGCGTCCGGTCACCTCGTAGACGATCACCTGTTCGTCACCGGCGGGATAAAATGCGCCCATCCGGTGAATCCTCAGCTTGGGATGCCTGGATAGCTCCCGCTCCAGCGCCTCCACCGCCGCGTGGTAGTGCTCCTTGAGCGCCACCACGCCCTGGGACGCCCCGACCTGCTCCACGAGCAGATCGAGGGCGTCCAGCAGGTCGCCGGCCTGGAGGGCCATCAACTGCTGATCCACCCGGAGCAGCGGTTCACACTCCGCTCCGTTGATGATGACGGTGTCCGCCTGGGCCTTGAGCTTCACATGGGTGGGAAATCCGGCGCCGCCGGCGCCCACCACACCGGCCTGTTCCACCAGGCCGAGCAGATTCTCTTGCATAATGGCCCAAACCTCCGTTTATCTGACGTCCATCCCTCCGACGAGCACGCATCTGCGGCGCCGGGCAAAGGATTTGGCCGAAGTCAGGCCCTCTCCGGTGGGACCGGCGATGGTAAACGTGGTATAGCCCTCGCCGCCTACGCCGATGCCGGCGTAAGAGGGGCCGTTTTTCACAAAAATCGTGGTCTGGATGAGCTTGGCCATCTTGGTCAGCTTCTCCACATTGCGGGAGTGCATCATGGCGGTGTGGCGGTTGCCGTGCTCCACCCGGACGGCCATCTCAATGGCCTGGTCCACGTCGGGAACCCGCACCAGAGGCAGGATGGGCATCATGAGCTCCACCTGCACGAAGGGGTGGTCCTCCTTGGCCTCCATGAGGATCACTTTCACGTCATCGCCCACGGTAATGCCGATCTTGTCCAGGATGTACTTGGCGCTCTTGCCCACAAACTCGGTCTTGGGGCTCTTGCCCTCCTTGGTCACCAGCTCCACCAGCTGGCTGATCACGGCGGGGTCCTTGACCTCGTAAGCACCGTTCTTCTTCATGTTGAAGATCAGGTAGTCGGCCACGGAGTCCACGGCGATGACTTCCTTCTCGGCGATGCAGGGCAGGTTGTTGTCAAAGGAGCAGCCGTCCACGATATCCTTGGCGGCCTTCTCGATGTCGGCGGTCTCGTCCACCACGACGGGGGGATTGCCGGCGCCGGCGCCGATGGCCTTCTTGCCGCTGGAGAGCACCGTTTTGACGATGGCGGGGCCGCCGGTAGCCACCAGCATGCGGATCTTGGGGTGGCTCATCATGGCGTTGGTGTTCTCAATCGAGGGGGCGGACACGGTGACCACCAGGTTGGCGGGCGCGCCTGCCTTGCAGAGGGCCTTGTTGATGAGCTGAATCAGGTGCAGGGACACCTTCTTGGCCCGGGGGTGGGGGCTGAACACCACCGCGTTCCCCGCCGCCAGCATGCCGATGGAGTTGCAGATGATGGTCTCCGTGGGGTTGGTGGTGGGGGTGATGGAGCCGATCACCCCGAAGGGCGAGTACTCCACCAGGGTCAGGCCGTCGTCGCCGCTCATGGCGTCGGTGGTCAGATCCTCGATGCCGGGCGTCTTGACCGCGGCCAGACGGTTCTTGATGAGCTTGTACTCATAGCCGCCCATGCCGGTCTCCTCCACGGCCAGGCGGGAGATGTACTCCAGATTCTCCTGGTCCAGCACCACGTCGCGGATGGCCTGGACATAGCAGGCCCGGTCGTGCATGGAGCGGTTCAGATACTCCCGCTGGGCCTCCACGGCCGCGTCCACCGCGTCGTTCATGCTCTCAAATACACCCCAGTCCCCGCCGGACGGGCAGGTCTGGGCGGAAGCGGTCTCCGTGCTCAGCTGGGATACAACCCGCTTCACAATGGATTCGACCACATTCTCGTCAATGTTCATTTGCTGTTCCTCCTTAGAGAGACATCGCGTACCGTGCGATGTCCATATCCTGTTCCACCGTACCGCCGGATACGCCGATGCCGCCCACGACTTTCCCGTTTACCACATAGGGGAAGCCGCCGCCGAACAGCACGATTTTTCCGGGAGCGGAAGCGTCAATGCCGTAGAGCGGGCCGTCCGGCCGGGCCGCCTGGCCCAGCTCATGGGTCGGCATCTGGAAGGCGTTGGCGGTATAGGCCTTTCCGGCCGAGACGTCCACGCTGCCCAGCAGCGCGCCCTCCATTCTTTGGAGCAGGACCAGATTGCCGCCGCTGTCCACCGCGGAGAACACCACCGGAACCCCGAGCTGTCCGGCCCGCTCCACGGCCCGCTGGGCCATCCTCTGGAGCGATGCCAGGCTAAAAGGGGGCAGGCCGCCCTCCGGGGCGGACAGCTGTTCCCGGACCAGCGCAGTCACCTGCGCCCTCAGGCGCTCCTCCTGCGTCAGATCCTCTTGAAGCCTGGCCAGCGCGTATACCGCGTCGGACAGGCGGTTGATGTAGCGGGCCAGCACCTCGCGTACCGGCTCGTGCTCCGCCAGGGCCACCACATGGCGCTCCGCCCGGCGGACAATGGTACGGGCCACATGGAGCGCCGCCGAGGCGGGGTCCACGCCCGGAATGACGAAGTGGGTCTGCTTCCCGGTGGTCTCGGTGCACTTGTCCACCACGCCCTCCAGAAAGGCCACGTCCTCCTCCGAGATCTTTCCCGTCAGCCCGGCCGCACCCTGCTCGTCGCTGGCCAGCTCCGCCCCCAGAGAGAACAGCCGGCCCTGGATGCGGTGGACCGTGGTGCGGATATATTCCCGGTCGGTCTGGGCATACGCCAGCCCCAGCATGGAGTTGGCCTCGTCAATGGTGCCGTAGCACTCCACCCGCAGGCTGGACTTGCTCACCCGGGAGCCGCCTACCAGGCTGGTCTGGCCCTTGTCTCCGGTTTTGGTGTAAAGATTCGCCATCAGCCCACCTCTACCGTATCCACAATGCCCACGATGGAGGTATCCACCGGGGCGTCACCCTTGCCGAACACATAGCGCGCGGAGCTGCCCTTGCAGACAATGACAATCTCGCCGGTGCCCGCTCCCACGGAGTCCACGGCCACCTCGCTGGTGCCTTCCCGCTCCAGGCGCTCCGTCAGCTTTTCCACAACCAGGAGCTTCATCCCCACCAGATGCTCGTTCTTGCTGGTGGAAACCACCGTCCCGATCACTCTTCCCAAATACATTTTGCCACCTGCTTTACGTCTCTTTTCGGATGCAGATGTCCCGGCGGCGCGCCTCATCGGCGGCCAGTTGGGTAATCAGGGTCTCCCGCGGCACCCACAGGGTGCTGTGAGGCGGGCAGCCCTGGACGTGGCGTCCGCTCAAAACCCGGCCCTCCAGCCGGATGCGGGCAGCCCCCTCCTGCTTCCGGGGCGCGGCCTCCGGCCTCGCAGCCGGTGCCGCCGTCCGGGCCTGTGCCCCGCCAACCGCCCGCAGCGCCTTGTCATAGAGGCCGCCGGAGGTGGTCAGGCGCGCGCCGAAGGAGCGCAAGGTCTCCAGATTGTTCCGAAGCGCCTGCTTCAGCGGCTCCGCCATATGGAAGCCGCGCTTCAGGCGCTCGGCGTGATCCGGGCAGCAGCCGTCGATGTTCACCACCACGTTCTTTCCCCGCATCAGGCCGTCCAGAATAACGGCGGACGCCGGTGTGTCCGCCATGCAGGCGGCCACGTGGGCGGCGGTATGTACCGTCATGGCCGGAACCAAAATGGTGTCGTACCGGGCGGTCAGCGCCTCCGGAGTCTCCTCCGGAGTCTCCACCCACAGCTTCTCCGGCTCCAGAACGGAGCGGAGCCGTTCCACGTCCAGCAGGCCGGACGCCCCCCGGGAGAGGAGCACCCGGAACGTGAAGCCCTCTCCGCGCAGGCGGCCCATGGCCTCCAGCGCGGCGGCCTCACCAATGTTGGAACCGGTGTAGACTACCAGCGCCTGCTTCTGCCGCGCCAGGAGCTTCTCCACAACGCGCTGGGCCAGAATCTCGACAAACGCCTCGTCCGCCATTCCGCGCAGTTGCTCCGTCGTCAACGGTCCTCACCTACTTTACAGCTTGCAGTTTACGGCAATCCCCAGGGGCGTCACCAGCAGCGGAGCCGCCGGCTTGACCACGGGGACACCCAAAAATTTCTCAAATACCGATTCAAATTGGGTGAAACAGCACGCGCCGCCCACCACATAGACCGCCTCCACCGGGTACTCCCGTAGGTAGTTCCGGACAATGGACGCCATTTTCTCCACAACCGGCTTGATCACAGGAAACACATTGGCCTCCTGCGCCGGATCCCGCTTGGCCAATTCGGCCTCCTGGGTATTCCAGCCGTGGAAGCCAGCCAGCACCAGTGTCATGTGGGTGCCTCCTGTGGGCTCGTCGCCCGTGAAGATCACCTTTCCGTCCTTCAGGACGCTGATGCCTGTGGTGCCGCCGCCCACGTCCACCACCGCGCCGTCGGAAATACCCAGCACGGAGGAGGCCGCCGTGGGTTCATCCACGATGTTGGTCAGGCGGAAGCCCGCCGCCTCCACGACGTTTCCGATGGCCTTCACATTGCCCTCAAGGATGCCGGGCGGGATGGCACAGGCTCCGGCGTCCAGCATGACGCCCAGGCGCTCCTCCAACTGTCCTTTCAGATGTGTGACCGCCCGAACCGCCCCCATGTAGTCCACCACGATACCGTCCCGGACCACTGTGGAGGGATAAGAGGCCCCGGCCACCGGCCGGTTCTGCTCATCCACCACCGCCAGCACGATGTTGGCGGTGCCCAGATCCACTCCGGTACGCAGCGTACCCTCCCAGGCATTGCAGCCTCCGGTTTGAATCAGCCGCTCAAATTCCAGAAGGGTCTCATTGGCCTGCGTCAGCTCCTGGCCCACCTCTGCCCTGCCTCCTTCCCGGCTCAATCGTCAAGGAAAAAGGCCCGGTCGCCGTTTTTGACGCCCAGAGCATTGGCCTCTTCCACATCAATGTGCATTTCCAGCGCGTACTTGTCAGAGACGCGCACCAGCACATTGCAGAGGATCGCGCCCCGCAGGCCGTCGATCTCCGTTTGGATATACTGGCCGTCCTCCACGCCGAAGCGCGCCGCGTCCTTCGGAGTCATGTGCACATGCCGCAGCGCCGCGATCACGCCGCTGTCCTTCTTTACACTCCCACAGGGCCCGATGATCTCAATGCCCGGGGTATCCTTCAACTGACCGGACTCGCGCACCGGGGGCTTGACCCCCAGCGTGAAGCCGTCGGCGATGGAGATCTCTACCTGCGTCTGAGCGCGCAGGGGCCCCAGCACGCGCACGCGGCTGAGCTCCCCTTTGGGCCCGCGGATGGTGACGGTCTCCTCCGAGGCGTACTGCCCCGGCTGGCCGAGCATTTTTTTGACCGTCAGCTCGCTGCCCGGACCAAACAGGGCGTCCATGTCCGCCCGGTCCAGATGGACATGGCGGTTGGAGACCCCAATGGGGGTGGAGCGCTCCAGCCGCTGCTGCTTCTGGAGCTCCTCCACCACCATGCGGGTGATCTGGCGGACAATCTCTGCTGAAACCACGTTGTTCTTGTCCATGCCTCAAGCCTCTTTTTACAGGCCCTTCGGCAGAATCTTCTCCACGTCGGTGTGGGGACGGGGGATGACGTGCTGCGCCACGATCTCGCCCACCTTCTCGGCGGCGCAGGCGCCGGCGTCCACCGCGGCCTTGACCGCGCCCACATCGCCGCGCACCATGACGGTGACCAGGCCGGAGCCGATCTTCTCATAGCCCATCAGCGTAACGTTGGCGGACTTGGTCATGGCATCGGCCGCCTCGATCGCGCCGACCAGCCCCTTTGTCTCGATCATACCCAGAGCTTCACCCATTGTGATAACCTCCTAGAAAATATCAGAAAAATCAGTGCTGCCGTCCCGCTTTTCTGCGCGGTTCAGCGTTTTACGGACTTCTTCCCCCGCCGTTTGGAGGGTGTTTCCTTCGCCTTTTCAGAGGGGGCTTCCTTCGGAGACTCCATCGCCTCCGAAGCGCCCTCCTCTGCGGGCTGCGCCTCCTCCGGAGACTCCGTCGTCCCCGAAGGCTCCACCTCAACGGGCTGTACCTCCTCCAGAGACTCCGCCGTCCCCGAAGGCTCCACTTCAACGGGCTGTACCTCCTCCGGAGACTCCGTTGTCCCCGAAGCACCCTCCTCTGCGGGCTGCACGTCTGCCGGAGACTTCGGCGGCTCCGGCGGATCCGTTGGAGCGGGCGGCGCAGGCGGCTCCGGCGGCTGATCTCCCACCGTGTCGGTGTTGTGGATCAGGCCGGTCAGCCCCATGGACGGCCGTGCGATTACCCGGGTGCTTACCACCCGGCTCACCTTACCGGCGGCAATCCGCGCGGCGTCTACCGCTGCCTTCACCGCGCCCACATCGCCCAGGATTTTGATGGTAGTCCAGCCTCCGCCTTTGGTCAGCTCATAGCCCACCAGCTCCACATTGGCCGACTTCACCGCCGCATCGGCGGCCTCGATGCCGGCCGCCAGGCCTTGGGTCTCTATGAGTCCCAGGCTTTTTTGCTGCATGCTCTCACCTCCTGTCCAGGGCCTTCAGCGGCAGCTTTTTCACAAGCCGCGCCGCATTGGCCCCCAGCGCCCGCACCGTCTCCATACCGGAATTGGCGGGAATACGGAACAGGGGCTGCTCGCGCTCCAGCTTGGAGTAGTGGAGAACCAGCGCCTGTCGGTCCAGGCCGATTCCCACCTCCAGCCGGGAGCTCCGGGCGGCCTCCCAGGCCAGGGACAGGGCGTCGCCCGTCCCGGCCGCGGCCTCCCAGGGAATGCCCTCCTCTTCCATGCCGTACTGGAGCTGCCGCAGTACCTCCTGCGGGGCGTCCTCTGCACAGCGGACATGGACGGTGGGCTTGATCCTTTCTTGGATTACGGGCATATCAGCCCCTCCCTTCCGTCAGGGAGAGCACCAGCCCGGTGGCCACCGCGTTGCGGGGGCCTTCGGTGCCGCGGATATTTCCGCGGCCCGCGACAACCTTGTACTGGGAAAGTGCGTCGGTCACCATCTGCGGAACCTCGAAGTCCAGCGCGGAGCCGCCCACCAGCACCACGAACTGAATATCCCGGACATTGCCGGTGGGGCTGACCCGGGTCAGGGCCCGGATCGCGTTGGTGACGAATACCTTCTGCTTGGCCTGCTGCCGGATGAGCCGGATCTTCTCCATGCTCCAGTCGCCCTCCAGGGGGAGCAGCTTGCCCTCCTTGAGAATGACCACCTTGGCAAACAGGTTGGGATCCAGCGGCTGCTGGAAGAACTCCACGGTGCCGTTTTCGTGGCGGATGTGGAACAAGCTCTCCACCTTGGCCAGGGGATACTTCTTCACATCCTCCGCCGTGTCAAAGTCGGGCAGTCCCATCTCCGACTGGATCAGAAGTGTGACCATGTTGCCCGCTCCGGCCAGGTGGATGGAGTGGATCTGTCCCTCGGCGTTGATGATGGAGGCGTCCGTCGAACCGGCGCCCATGTCCAGAATGGCCAGGGGCTTGTTGGTGCCCGGGGTGGTGAGGGCGCCGCGGATGGCCATGTCGGCCTCCACGCCGCCCACCTCGACCGGGACGCCGATCTGCTGGGCAAATTCCCGGGCGATGGCCTCCATCTGGAGGCGGTCCGCCTTGACCATGGCGGCGATGCCCACGGCGTTCTCCTGGGAAAACTCGTTGGCCAGGCCGCCCTGAACCTTCTGGGGTGTGAATGTGTCGACCGCCAGCAGATCCTGAATCTTGATGTCCCTGGGGTGCTGGCTGGTCAGATTCGCCATGACCTGGCGCACCTTCTCCAGCATGCCGCCGGCGTTGGTTCCCGGCTCTCCCCGCACATCCTCCAGGCTGGGAATGGACTCCACGGCCCTCATGATCTTGTCGGCCCCGTCGTCCACATCCACCTTGACGCTGCGGTTTTCTCCCATCAACTCGACCGTTCCAGCCGGAATTTTCCGCTCCTTCACGTCTCCGGCCGGGGTCTTGATCACCACCGCCGAGCGGTTTCCAATCAGGGCCCGGGCGATGGGCACCACCTGCCGGGTCTCGTCAGAGGACAGGCCGAACAGGGTGGCGATGCCGTAGGGGTTGGAGAGCACCTCCACCACGCCGCCCACGGCGGCCACCTCCACGGCGGAGCGCATGCCGATAGGCACCTTGTCAATCAGCGCCACCTCGTCCACGATCGGGATCTTGCAGGTCAGGCGGTTGTGAATCAGCACGCCGTCATCCCGCTGGACAATGGCTGCGGTGACCTTGCGGTCCCCGGCGGTGGCCCGGTTGATCAGCCGGGCCGCCACCTCAAAGTCCACCGTCCCGGGCACCACTGCAATATAGTCCCGCCCGACCGGAGCCTGTTCCAGCTCCGTGATGAGAACCGTCTCTCCCACGCCCACGCCCATTCCGCCGGGTGTGGCGGGGTTGTGGCCGATCATGGTGGACTCGGTGATGATGGTCTCGGTAATGGTCTCCATGGCCACATCGCCGATGACGGGGGCGGCTTCATTCAGGCGCACCTCCGACAGCTCCTTGAGCTCCAGCCCGGCCTTCTCCAAGGCGTTGGTCAGGGAGTGAAAGATGCCGTTGATGTTCTGGCGTGTCCCCTTGATGCCCGTGGTTGGGACGGTTCCGCTGGCCAGAAAGACCGCGTGACCGTCCTCGATGCGGGCCAATGCTGTCTCTGTTGTCGCGTTTCCGATGTCAATGCCTGCGACCAGTTTCATTCTGGGGCCTCCTGACTCTGGAGTATGATTAGAACTTCTTCAGGCGGCCGCGCTTCTCATAAACCTCGGCAGCCTCCCGCACCAGGGAAGCGGCGGTCTTGGCGCCGTACTTGCCGTCCAGTTCGCCGGCGATGTCCAGCAGCTCCTGCTTGGTGGAGCGGTAGGGACGCAGGGCGTTGTAGATCTCCAGCAGACGGTCGTCGGGCACGGCGATGAGCTCGGCTGCGCGGCGCAGGTTGCCGGCAAAGGCCTCGCGGTGGACGGACTCAGCCACCTGAGCCTGCATCTCCAGGGTCTCGGGCGCGATGCGCATGTCGTCGGCGGAGAGCTCACCGTTGATGACCTTCTCATAGCTCAGAGAGGTGAAGTCCTTGCCGGTGGGGGTCTTGATCTGGTCGGCCATGCTCTCGGCCAGAGGATAGTTGGCCGCGGTGACCTTGGAGCCGCAGCTGGAAGCGGCGGCGGGCGCGGAAGCGGGCGTGCCGTTCTTCATGGCGGCCATAACCTGCTCCACGATCTGCTTCATCAAAAGTTCCTGATCCATAAAACGTGCTGCCTCCTTTACTGGAACGAGACCGTAACGGCCTGCGGCTTTTTGTTGTTGTCCACCAGCTCAGTCTCCTTGATGTGGAGCAGGGCGGACAGCGCCTGATAGGTGGGGCGGGCCATCTGGTCGTTCCTGGTGGGAACCGGCGTGGGGGACTCGCCCTTGGCGTACTTGGCGGCGTTCTTGCCGATCTTGCGGTAGGTGTCCAGGTCGATCAGAGGCGCCTGGGAGAACAGCTCCAGAT
>ERZ1504235.485-NODE-485-length-10047-cov-3.203663_pt1 | contig 10047 bp, 10 predicted proteins | sample MGYA00572401_ERZ1504235 | MGnify/ENA primary metagenome ERZ1504235 (study PRJEB39906, sample SAMEA3182079) | gut metagenome | biome: human; feature: gut; material: Stool; isolation source: human stools | place: Canada | collected 2012-11-20 ...
ATGCTTAAGCCTGCCGGGCAAGTCGGGCATCGTTACCCGCCCAAACTACGTGAAGGTGAAGGCGCTTAATGAAAATATGGAGCCCTATGAGCTGGAAGGCGAGGGGCTGCTGGCAAGAGCCATCTGCCATGAATGCGCCCATCTGGAAGGACAGATGTATGTGGAGCTGGTGGAAGGCGAACTGGTGGATACGGCTGCGGACGAGGAAGAAATCGTAGAATAGGAGTGTAGTTTATGCGCATTGTATTTATGGGAACACCGGATTTCTCCGTGCCTGCCCTTAAGGCCCTGGTGGAAGCCGGTCATCAGGTAATTGCAGTGGTCACCCAGCCTGATAAGCCAAAGGGCAGGGGAAAGGAAGTCCAGATGACACCTGTGAAAATACAGGCCATGGAATACGGCATTCCGGTGTACCAGCCGGCGAAGGTGCGGGAAGCCTCCTTTGTGGAGGTCCTAAAGGGACTGGAAGCGGATGTGTATGTGGTCATAGCCTTTGGCCAGATTCTTCCAAAGGCAGTACTGGAGCTTCCGAAGTACGGCTGCATCAACATCCACGCGTCCCTGCTTCCCAAGTACAGGGGCGCCGCACCCATCCAGTGGTGTGTCATAGACGGCGAAAGGGAGACTGGCATTACCACCATGATGATGGATGTGGGCCTGGATACAGGTGACATGCTGGAAAAGGCGGTAATCCCCATAGAGGAAAAGGAGACCGGCGGCAGCCTCCATGACAAGCTTTCCATGGCTGGCGGAGATTTGATTTTATCCACCCTTAAGAAGCTGGAGGAAGGCACTCTGGTCCGCACGCCCCAGACAGATGAGGGCACCTGCTATGCAAAGATGCTGACAAAGTCCCTTGGGGACATTGACTGGAATCAGGGCGCCGTGTCCATCGAACGCCTGATTCGCGGCTTAAATCCGTGGCCCAGTGCATATACCATGTGGAATGGGAAGACAATAAAGATATGGGCGGCAGATGTGATTGCAGGCCGGGAGGCGGCAGATTTTCTGTCCGAATCAGGTGTTCCCGCAGAAACGGGGACTGCTCCCGGCACGGTAGTGTGTTCGGATAAGCGGGGACTGGTGGTCAGCACCGGCGGCGGCCTGCTGTCCATCAGGGAGCTTCAGATGGAAGGAAAAAAACGCATGGATACCCCAGCATTTCTCCGCGGATATCCCATCCCGGCGGGGGACGTGTTTGTAAAGAAAGAGAGTGATTGATGATGTTTTACCCTATGTTTTATTTTGACCCAACCTATGTACTGATATTGATCGGCGTAGTCATATCCATGGCAGCCTCTGCCAAGCTTAACTCCACGTATCAGCGCTACAGCGCTGTCAGGAGCATGTGCGGCATGACAGGCGCGGATGCAGCTAAAAGGCTTCTCGCCAATCAGGGAATCTATGACGTGACCGTGCGCCGGGTACCGGGCAACCTGACAGACCATTACGACCCCAGAAGCAAGACCGTAAACCTGTCCGACGCAGTGTATAATTCCACATCCATTGCAGCCATCGGAGTGGCGGCACATGAGTGCGGCCATGCCATGCAGGATGCCAATGATTACTCGCCCTTAAGGATACGCGCGGCCCTGGTGCCGGCGGCTAATCTGGGATCCCAGCTTTGCTGGCCCCTGATTATCATTGGACTTTTACTGGGAGGAAGCTCTGTCCTGTTGAATCTGGGCATCCTTTTGTTTTGCCTGGCAGTGCTGTTCCAGCTGGTGACCCTGCCTGTGGAGTACGATGCTTCCCACAGGGCGGTGACCCTTTTGGATTCCACCGGCATCCTGGCCGGACAGGAAGTGGGACAGACCAGAAAGGTCCTGAACGCAGCGGCCCTTACCTATGTGGCGGCAGCGGCTGCTTCCATCCTTCAGCTTCTCCGCCTGCTGATATTATTCGGCAACCGCAGGAATGATTAAGGCGCCGGGTACGGCAGATTTTATGGGGACTCATAAACAGACAGGCCCTGAGAGGAGAAAATTCAGATGGCAAAGACCTTAGACAGAGGACTGGAAAACCGGGAAATTGTCCTGGATATATTGACGGAGGTACTGGAACAGGGCGCTTTTGTCCACCTTGTACTGAACCAGGCCCTGCAGAAGTACCAGTACCTGGGCAAGGCGGACCGTTCCTTTATCACACGCGCTGTGGAAGGAACACTGGAATACCTGATACAGATTGACGAGGTCATAAACCGGTATTCCAAGACAAAGATAAACAAGATGAAGCCGTTCATCCGCAGTCTTCTGCGGATGAGCGTATATCAGATATTATATATGGACCGCGTGCCTGATTCCGCTGTCTGCAATGAGGCGGTGAAGATGGCGGTGAAGCGTCATTTCTCCGGGCTTAAGGGTTTTGTGAACGGCGTGCTGCGGACCATTTCCAGGGAAAAGGAGAATCTGACCTTTGACACTCCCTCCCTGCGGTACAGTATTCCTGAGTGGATGTACGCCATGTGGGAAAAGGAATTTGGGAAAGAAAAGGCGGAGAAGATTGCCGCCTCTTTTCTTGAGGATAAGCCTACCTGGGTCAGGTGCAACCTGCACCGGGCAGACCGGGAGAGCATTCTGGCCTCCCTTAAGGCACAGGGGACATCGGTCAGGGAGCTGCCTTTTATGGAGTCCATGATAGCCATTGACGGGTACGATTATCTGGAGGGACTGGATGCCTTTAGGAAGGGCTGGATACAGGTACAGGATGTGACCTCTGCCTTTGTGGGGGAGATTGCGTCCCCTGAAAAAGACAGTTATATCATAGATGTGTGCGCTGCCCCCGGAGGTAAGAGTCTCCATCTGGCGGATAAGCTGGAGGGCACCGGCATGGTGGAGGCCAGGGATCTTACATACCAGAAGACAGCCCTGATTGAGGAAAATATGGCCCGCTGCGGTGTGACCAACATGAAGACCCTGGTGTGGGACGCGCTGGAGACAGATTTGTCAGCCATGGCAAAGGCAGACATTGTCATAGCGGACCTGCCCTGTTCCGGTCTGGGAATCATAGGGAGGAAGCCGGATATCAAGTACAACATGACGCCTGAGAAGCTTGAGGAGCTGGCAGGGCTTCAGCGGGAGATTCTGTCTGTTGTCTGGCAGTACGTAAAGCCGGGCGGTCTCCTCTGCTACAGTACCTGCACCATTGACAGGCTGGAAAACCAGGACAATGCGGCCTGGTTAAGGGATCGGTTCCCGCTTGTGCCGGTGGATTTGACGGACCGGTTCGGCGGACTGCCCCAGGAGCCCTCGTTAAAGGACGGATGGATTCAGTTCCTGCCGGGGGTGCATCCCTATGACGGGTTTTTCATCAGCGTATTCAGACGTGCGGAGGATGAAACCGGCCCGGAGGGGATTTAGAGCGTGTTTTGGAAGGAGTTTTTATGCTGGATTTATTGGACTGCAACGGAAAGAAAGATATAAAATCCATGACACTGGAAGAAGTGACAGCACAGATGGCTGCCCTGGGAGAGAAATCTTTCAGGGCAAAACAGCTTTATGACTGGATGCATGTGAAGCTGGCAGAAGGATTTGACGATATGAGCAGCCTGTCCATACCGCTGAGGCAGAAGCTTAAGGAAAATTACAGCCTTACCTGTCTGAAGATGGTGGATGAGCGTGTTTCCCAGGTGGATGGCACCAGGAAGTATCTGTTTGGCCTGGAGGACGGTCATGTGATTGAGAGCGTGCGGATGCAGTACCATCACGGCAATTCCGTGTGTATTTCATCCCAGGTGGGCTGCCGCATGGGTTGCCGTTTCTGTGCGTCCACTCTGGACGGTCTGGAACGGAACCTGCGTCCCTCCGAGATGCTGGAACAGATATACAGGATTCAGTCCATCACAGGGGAACGTGTTTCCAATGTAGTGGTCATGGGATCAGGGGAGCCTATGGATAACTATGACAATGTCATCCGTTTTTTGCGGCTGGTTTCCCATGAAAAGGGGCTGAATATAAGCCAGAGGAGTCTCACCATCTCCACCTGCGGAATTGTTCCGGGCATCCGTAAATTCGCGGAGGAGGGCCTGGCCGTAACCCTGGCGCTTTCCCTTCACGCGCCCAACGACGAAGTGAGAAAAAACCTTATGCCTGTGGCCAACAGCTATAAACTGCAGGATGTGCTGGAGGCCTGCCATTACTATTATGAAAAGACAGGCCGCCGCCTCACCTTTGAGTACAGCCTGGTCCGGGGCGTCAACGACAATCTGGATGAGGCCAGGGCGCTGGCGAAGCTTATCAAGGACCAGCACGGCCATGTGAACCTGATTCCGGTCAACCCCATCAAGGAGCGGGATTACGTCCAGTCAGGCCAGAAGGCCATACAGGATTTCAAAAAAACGGTATAAATGTTACTATTAGAAGAGAAATGGGCCGGGATATAGGCGGAGCCTGCGGCCAGCTGCGCAGAAGTTATAAGGAAGCTTCGGCAGTACCCCAATGCACGGAAGGAGAGGGATGACCATGGAAGCATATGCTTTGACAGACATTGGCCGGGTCAGAACCATGAACCAGGATTATATTTATTCCTCACCGGAAAAGGTGGGCTCCCTGCCCAACCTGTTTCTGGTGGCAGACGGCATGGGCGGCCACAGGGCCGGCGATTATGCCTCGCGGTTCGCGGTTGAGAATCTGGTGATATACATAAACAGGGCAGGGGATGGCTCTCCTGTCATGCAGCTGAAAAAGGGCATCGAGGCAGTGAATGGGATGCTGTATGAAGAATCACTAAAAAGGGAAGAACTGAAAGGGATGGGATGCACCCTGGTGGCCGGTGTGGTGGAGGACAATATCCTCTATGTGGCCAATGTGGGGGACAGCCGTCTCTATCTCATCCATGGTGATTCCATCCATCAGGTCACCAGAGACCACTCCTATGTGGAGGAAATGGTGGCCATCGGACAGATGAGAAGAGGCAGCGAGGATTATAACAGGCGAAAGAACATCATCACCAGAGCTCTGGGAATCGGCAGGGAAGTGGAGCCTGATTTCTTTGAGGTGGATCTGGAGGGCGGGGATTATATTCTGCTCTGTTCCGATGGTCTCAGCAACATGCTGGAGGACCAGTCCATGTATGAAATCATCACAGGAGAGGGAAGCCTTAAGGAAAAGGCAGCCCTTCTTATAGAGGAAGCCAACCGTCAGGGAGGCATTGATAACATTGCGGTGGTACTTGTAAGTCCGTCAGGAAGGGAGGCAGGCGTATGTTAGCTCCCGGAACATATCTCCAGAACCGGTATGAGATTCTGGAACGGATTGGCTCAGGCGGCATGTCAGTGGTGTATAAGGCACGGTGCCATACCCTGGACCGTCTGGTGGCCATCAAGGTATTAAAAGAGGAATTTGCCTTTGACGAGAATTTTGTAAGTAAGTTTAAGATGGAGGCCCAGTCGGCGGCGCGCCTGTCCCATCCCAATATTGTAAGTGTTTATGATGTAGTGGACGAGGATGTGTACCATTATATTGTGATGGAGCTGATTGAGGGCATCACCCTTAAGAATTATATAGAGAACAAGGGCTATCTGGAGAGCAAGGAAGCCATTGGAATCGCGCTTCAGGTGGGGCAGGGCATTGCGGCGGCCCATGAACAGCACATCATACACCGCGACATCAAGCCCCAGAACATGATTATATCCAGGGACGGCAAGGTGAAGGTGGCTGACTTTGGCATTGCCAGGGCCGTGTCCTCCCAGACCATGAACGCTACGGCCGTGGGTTCAGTCCACTATATTTCGCCGGAACAGGCCAGGGGAGGCTACTGCGACGAGCGCAGCGACATCTATTCCTTTGGTATTACCATGTATGAGATGGTAACCGGACGTGTGCCCTTTGAGGGGGATAACACGGTCACAGTGGCCCTGGCCCATCTGGAGGAACCGGTGACACCGCCCAGCCAGTACGTGCCGGACATGTCCCGCGCCATGGAGCAGATCATATTAAAATGTACCCAGAAACGTCCGGACCGCCGCTATGCCTGCGTGACGGATGTGATTGAGGACCTGCGGGCTGCCCTGATGGACCCGGACGCAGACATCTATGCCCGCAAGGACGGGGAAGAGGATGAGTTTGGCAAGACCAGGCCCATCACAAGGGATGAGCTCAACAGCATCCAGGAAGGCAGGAAGAGCTATCCCGAGGAAGCCCTGGAGGAACCGGAGGAGGAACAGCCCGGGCATCAGGACAGGAACCGGGCCAGGGAACCGCGCAAAAAAGAAGGCCGCATCCATACCAGGAAAAAGAATGAAGGGGATGATGTAAGTACCCAGTTTGAGCGCATCATAACGGCCTTTGGCATCGTGGCAGCCATCATTATCGTGGCGGTGGTGCTGTTTGTATTTTCGCGGCTCACCGGGATTTTCAGACAGGGCAGCAATAAGCCTACCACAGAGACCGTTTCCATGACCACCGAAGATTCCACCACCGTGGTGGATATCAATACGGAGGACCAGATAAATATGCCCAGCGTCCTGGGACTGCCCCAGGATATGGCCAGGGAAAAACTGAAGGAGAGCAGCCTTGTGATGGAAATCACAGGCAGCGAGTATTCGGATAACTATACGGAAGGCCAGGTCATGGGTCAGGATATCCTGGCAGGGACTGTGGTGAAGAAGTGGAGCACTGTGGGAGTGACCATCAGCAAGGGCAGCGACAAGGTAGACCTAAATGCCCTGGATCTGACTCAGATGACGGGTGAGGATGCCAGGCTACTGCTGGAGCAGAAAGGGCTGGTTGTAGAAGTCAGAGAGGAGAACAGCGATACCGCCATAAAGGGCAATGTGATTCGTTTCAGCCCCCAGGTGGTGAAGGTAGGCGAGAGCGTCAGCCTCTATGTGAGCAAGGGATCACAGAACGTGGAGGGACGTGTTCCCAACCTTCAGGGACAGACTCCCACATCCGCGGATGCCCTTCTGGCGGGAGCAGGACTCTTGACAGGCAATGTAACCGTGGAAGCCAGCGATACGGTGGAGGAAGGCCTGATTATCAGCCAGTCGGAGCTGCCGGGTACAATACTTCCCCCAGGCACTGCGGTGGATTATGTGGTCAGCGGAGAGCCTGCACAGACCCAGGCGGCAGATGAACGCTATTACATCGGATCCATTGACGAGGCATGCTCCTTAAGCAACTATATAGGACCGGCTTCCCAGACCAGCAGCGTGCGCGTGCTGATTCGCCTGAACCAGACCAATGATGAGGGAGCTTCCGTTTACACAACCCTTATGAGTCCAAGACTGGTTGTGGGCGCCCAGACCGTACCTGTGGTATTCCCCAGAATCAAGGGGGCGTACGGCGTGGACAGCGGCATGGTGGAAGTGGTGGATGCAGACAATTTAACAGTAATCAAGTCCTATCCGGTGGCATTTTTTCCGGTGGGATAAGAGGCGTATATGACAGGTAAGATAATCAAAGGAATTGCAGGCTTTTATTATATCAATGACGGAAGGAACCATGTGTACCAGTGTAAGGCAAAGGGCGTGTTCCGCAACCGTAAAATCAAACCCCTTGTGGGGGATAATGTGGAGTTTTCTGTATTGGACGAGGAGGAAAAGGAAGGCAATATTGACGTCATCCTTCCCCGATCCAACGTCCTCATCCGTCCGGCGGTGGCCAATGTGGACCAGGCCCTGGTGGTGTTCGCCATCACCCATCCGGAACCCAATCTGAATCTGCTGGACCGCTTTCTGGTGATGATGGGGATTCAGGGAGTACCGGTCACCATCTGTTTTAACAAGGTGGATCTGGGAGAGGCCGGGCTTGTGGATAAGTACCGCGCCATTTACGAGAGGGCAGGGTATGAAGTCCACTTTGTCAGCACCTACGAGGATACGGGGCTGGAGGAAATGAGAAAATTTCTCAGAGGAAAAACCTCGGTCCTGGCGGGACCTTCAGGTGTCGGAAAATCCTCACTGACTAACTGCATCCAGCCCCAGGCTGCCATGGAGACAGGGGATATCAGCCGCAAGATTGAGAGGGGACGCCATACCACCCGCCATTCTGAATTGTTTTATGTGGAAGAGAATACCTACATGATGGATACGCCGGGATTCAGCTCCATGTTTATCGACTGTCTGGAGCCGGGAGAACTGAAGGATTATTTTCCGGAGTTTGGGCCTTATGAGGAAGAATGCAAATTTCTGGGGTGCGTCCATGTGGGAGAGCGTGTCTGCGGTGTGAAGGAAGCCCTGAAACGGGGAGAACTGAGCCGCAGCCGCTATGACAATTACATCCTCATGTATGAGGACCTGAAAAATAAAAGGAGGTACTAGAGATGTATTACAAATTAGCGCCGTCTATTCTTGCGGCTGATTTTACCCGTCTGGGAGAACAGGTGAAGGAGGTGTACGGGGCGGGTGCTGAGTATCTCCATTTGGATGTGATGGACGGGGCCTTTGTGCCCAGCATCTCCTTCGGTATGCCGGTCATCAAGAGCTTGCGCCCATGTACCAGGGCTGTGTTTGACGTGCATATGATGGTGGAGGAGCCGGGACGCTACGTGGAGGATATGAAGAACTGCGGGGCGGATATCATAACAGTCCAGGCCGAGGCCTGCACGCATCTGGACCGTGTGGTGAACCAGATTAAGGAAGCCGGGCTGAAAGCCGGCGTGGCCTTAAATCCCGCCACACCGGTGCGTTCCCTGGAGTGTATCCTGGGGCAGCTGGATATGGTGCTTATCATGACCGTGAATCCTGGTTTCGGAGGACAGAAGTTTATCCCTTATACCCTTGACAAGGTACGCGAACTGAAGAACATGCTGAATGAGCAGGGACTGAAAACGGATATCCAGGTGGACGGTGGCGTAAACGCAGGAAATGTCCGGGAGATCATAGAGGCGGGGGCCAACATATTCGTGGCCGGCTCCGCTGTCTTTGGCCGGGACCCTTCTGCCAGAACCAGAGAATTCATGGATATTTTAAAGGAATATGAGAAATGAAGCGTTGTTTGATTATAACCGGCGGAAAACTGGACCTGTCCTTCGCCGGTTCTTTTTTGGGACAGGAAACCTTTGATAAAATCATTGCGGTGGATGCAGGGCTGGAGGCCGTGAAGGCCCTGGGACTGGAACCGGATATGATAGTAGGTGATTTTGACACGGTGAAGCCGGAGGTGCTGGCATATTACAGGAGGATGGAACACATTGTATGGGACACCCACCAGCCGGAAAAGGATGAGACAGACACGGAGCTGGCCCTCTTAAAGGCCCAGGCCACCGGGTGTACCGAGGTGGTGGTGCTGGGGGCCACCGGAGGACGCATGGACCATATGCTGGGCAATATCCATCTGCTATTTCCCTGCCTGCAAAAGGGAATGGAGGCATATATCCTGGACAGCCAGAACCGTATCTATCTCATTGACAAGGAACGGACGTTTAATAGGCGTGAGATCTGGGGAAAATATATCTCCTTCCTCCCTCTTACTGAGGAGGTCAGGGGCATTACCCTCACCGGTTTTAAATATCCTCTCCATGAAAAGGACATCGAGATAGGGACAAGTCTCTGCATCAGCAATGAACTTGTGGGGGAGGAAGGCGCCATTACCTTTACGGACGGGGTGCTGATTGTGGTGGAATCCCACGATTGACAACCCGGACAAAAGGATTTTTCTTCCACAGAACTGGACTGGCCAAAACTTCTCAAACTGGATATTTAAAACATTCCACTTTAGTGATACCATAGGTGGCATGAACGAATGCAGTTGTTCCGGTAAGAAATCTACAATATGAGGAGAGAATTTGTATGAAGACATCCAGTGCAGTGACAGCAGGCCACAGGGGCCTGGAAGACAGCCGTATATACAAGCTGGCCCTGACCGGCCTGTTTGCAGCATTATCCTATGTGGTTTTTACATTTTTGCAGATTAAGATTACCCTTCCCGGAGGAGACGCCACCTCCATTCATCTGGGCAATGCGGTCTGCGTCCTGGGAGCCCTGATATTGGGAGGCTTTTACGGAGGATTAGGCGGGGCCCTGGGAATGACCATCGGAGATTTGTTTGACCCCATCTATGTGGTGTACCTGTCTCTTATACACATCTGACGCTGCCGACGAATAGA
>ERZ1504235.494-NODE-494-length-9962-cov-11.672858_pt1 | contig 9962 bp, 9 predicted proteins | sample MGYA00572401_ERZ1504235 | MGnify/ENA primary metagenome ERZ1504235 (study PRJEB39906, sample SAMEA3182079) | gut metagenome | biome: human; feature: gut; material: Stool; isolation source: human stools | place: Canada | collected 2012-11-20 ...
GCGTCAGATGTGTATAAGAGACAGTGATAACATGCAGGAATACAGTGACAATCAATGGCGAGTTTATCCATATAAATATATTCGTAATTTAAATCAGTTCCTGGCGGGATTAAGAGCTACAACCGTACTTGAATCTACAGAGAAATTGCGATATGAAGGCGAAATTCGCTTCTTACGCGCCTGGGCATATTTTAGTATGTGCAGAGGTTTAGGCGGTGTACCTATTGTGAATGATAACGTATACGAATATGAGGCAGGGATGGATGTTTCAGGTTTGGCTGTTCCCCGTTCCAAAGAATCAGAAGTCTACGATTATATCATCAATGAATGTGCCACTATCGCAGATTACCTGCCTACAAAGCCCACCACCAATGCCGCCCGTGCCACACGTTGGGCTGCCCTGATGTTAAAGGCACGTGCTGCCGTTTATGCAGGATCATTGGCCAACTACAATAACAAGATGGTTGCTCCTATACGCACAGAAGGAAATGAAGTCGGTATTCCGGCGGAAATGGCTACCCCATATTACGAAACAGCATTGGAAGCAGCCAAAGAAGTGATAACTCAAGCTTCTGCCTATTATAACCTGGACATAACGGTTCGTAATGATCTGGGACAGAATTTTTATAATGCAGTCTGTGTCAAAGAGAATAATCATGAAGTGATCTGGGCCAAAGATTATGCATATCCAGGAGCCACCCATGGATTCACACAAAAGAATATTCCCGCTTCTCTAGCAGAAGATCAGGAACGTTGTTATTCCGGCGCAGTATTAAATCTGGTAGAAGCATTTGAATACAAAGACAACCGCGACGGCACAATCAAAGTTAAGGATGAATCCGGAAATTACATCATGTACAGTCGGCCGGAAGATGCCTTTGCCAATAAAGATGCCCGGTTGTGGGGAACCGTACTTTATCCGGGAGCCAAATTCAGAGGTAGTGAAGTAGTGTTGCAAGCCGGTCAGAAAGTGCCCGACGGAAACGGAAATTGGAAAGAAATCATAGGTAAAGCCGATTCTTACGATGACAATAACCGCCTGATAACTTCTATCAACGGACCAATGGAATCAAATGAAATCCGTATAAACAAAACAGGTTTCTTCTTCCGCAAATTCCTGGACGAAACCATCGGTGCTTCTACCAATTCGAAGATGAGTACCATGTGGTATCCTCGTTTCCGTATTTCAGAAGCATATATGATAGCTTGTGAGGCTGCTTATGAGCTCAATAAAACCGGAGAAGATGATCCGTTGAACTACATCAATCCTGTTCGTGCACGCGCCGGCATCAGCGAACTGGAATCAATCACATTTGAAGATATTGTCCGCGAATATCGGGTGGAATTTGCATTGGAAGATCATCGTTACTGGGATCTGAAACGTTGGCGCCTGGCTCACGAAATCTGGGATGGTAATTCGGAAAATCCGGATGCGCAGCTCTACGAACTATTCCCTTATCAGGTTAATGATCCGGGCAGCGCCAATGACAAGATGTGGGTATTCGACAAAAAGAAAGCCTACATGGTTCCTTACCCCCGCTATTTCCAGATGAAGAACTATTATAACTTCTTCGATAACAGCTGGCTCAACAAGAACCCGTTATTAGTGAAAAATCCGTATCAGTAAAACATAAAACTGTAAAACAATGAAAAAAATAGGAACTATATTTTCTTTGCTTTCACTTTCCCTGCTTGCCGTAAGTTGCGGTTTAGACAATTACGACGAACCCGAATCATTTCTGGAAGGGAAAATCACGTATGAGGGAAAACAACTCGGTTTGAAAGGTACAAACGGAGGTATTCAACTACAATTGTATCAGGATGGTTATGCCAACCATGATCCTATCACCGTGTATGCCACACAGGACGGAACTTTCTCTGCAGTACTTTTCGATGGTCCGTACAAACTGGTAACTAAAGACAAAAACGGTCCCTGGGTGAATAACCGCGATACCATATATGTGGAAGTAAAAGGAAAAACACGATGTGAAGTAAAAGTCACCCCTTATTTTACAATATCAGACGAAAATATCACATTGGATAACAACATCGTATCCGGCACGTGCAATATACAGCAAATAGTACAGGATGCAAAGATAAGCCAGGCAATGCTGCTCGTCAGCAAAACAACTTTTGTTGACGAGAACACGAATATAGCCCGGCAAAATTTATCCAATATAAATCCCGGAGTAACAAATATTTCGCTGGATATTACGAGTAACCAGAATGTACAGTCAGCCAAAGCCCTATTCGCCCGCATCGGTGTAAAAGCGAACGGAGCGGACCAAGCCGTCTATTCAGAAATTTTCAGACTGAAATAATTCATCTAAGAAATAATCTGTCAGTATATTTATTTAATAAATATACTGACAAAAAAAAATAAAACAAAATTATATGACAAACAAAAACATGTTATTAATGGGAACTGCATCCTTACTGTCCCTACATGCAGCAGCCCAGAATGACCCAAAGCCCAACATTGTTTTAATCATGGTGGACGATATGGGATATTCCGATCTAGGGTGCTACGGAGGAGAAATTCCTACGCCCAATCTGGATAATCTGGCAAAAAAAGGAGTACGCTTTACCCATTTCTGCAACACAGGACGCTCCTGCCCTTCCCGTGCCAGTCTACTGACCGGACTTTATCCCCAACAGGCAGGTATCGGAATGATGTCCGAAGATCCTCACTCTGCCGAAGATCACGGAGTGCATGGATATATGGGATATTTGAACCGTAATTCAGTCACCATAGCAGAAGTGCTGAAAGAAGCCGGTTATCACACCTATATGTCGGGAAAATGGCATGTCGGTATGCACGGACAGGAAAAATGGCCGTTGCAACGTGGCTTTGATCATTTTTATGGTATCTTGTCAGGAGCTTGCAGTTATCTGCAACCTCATGGAGATCGCAATCTGACTTTAGACAATCAACAGTTGCCTCCACCGGAACAACCTTATTACACTACTGACGCATTTACTGATTATGCGATTAAATTTGTCGACGAACGCCCCAAAGATGACAATCCGTTCTTCCTTTACCTGGCATACAACGCTCCCCATTGGCCGTTACATGCTAAACAGGAGGATATAGACAAATTTGTAGGCAAGTACCGGAAAGGTTGGCAGAAAGTACGTGAAGCCCGTTTGAAACGTATGATTAAAATGGGATTGGTAGACAAAAATTGGGATCTTGCTCAATGGGAGGGTCGCCAATGGTCCGAACTGACCGAAGATGAACAAATAGAACTGGATAGAAGAATGTCAGTATATGCGGCACAAGTTCATTGCATGGATTATAATGTGGGACGGTTAATAAAGTACCTGGAAGAAAAAGGGGAGCTGAATAACACCTTACTTATTTTCTTGTCGGATAATGGTGCATGTGCCGAGCCTCATCGTGAGAAAGGTTTCGGAACCATCGATATGATTAACAATCCGGATGAATGGGTAAATCCATCCTATGGCCTGCCATGGGCACAGGTTAGCAATACTCCATACCGTAAGTATAAAGTAAGAGCGTATGAAGGCGGGACCTCCACTCCATTGATTATTTCCTGGCCCGACAAGTATGCAAAATACAATGGCGAGATAAGACACAACAGAGCTTTCCTGCCCGACATTATGGCAACCTTCATCGATGCAGCGGAAACGACCTATCCGAAGACTTATCACGGAGGAAATGAGATCATTCCTTTGGAAGGCGCAAGCATGCTACCGATACTAACCAATACAGACACCGAATTGCACGAATATATTTTTGGTGAACACTTTGACAACTGTGTAGTATGGTGGAAAAACTGGAAAGCCGTTAAAGACCAGAACTCTAAAGTATGGGAACTTTTCAACTTGGAGAAAGACCGTACAGAACGTGTTGATTTATCCAGAGAAAATCCCAAGATTCTAAAACAACTGGTAGACGAATGGAACAAATGGGCAAATACACATTATGTATATCCCAAAGGAAAATAGCCACAGAAAGGTCACATAAAGACATGCTAAATGTCTAAAAACCATATCTTAAAGCACTTGCCCCTGCTACAAATCTTTTTGTAACAGGGGCAAGTTTCATTATAGGGACTCTCCGTCCCTCATATCCTTATTCATCAAGGAATCATTCCTTCTCTCACAATATCTACCAGAATCGGCTTCAATCCGCTAACGAAACATTCCACTGCAATCACCATCAGAATCAGTCCCATAAGACGCATCATCACATTATTACCCGTTTCACCCAAGACTTTTACCAATTTCGTGGAAGCACGAAGAATAAAGAAAGTCAGCAGATAAATCAGGGCGATAGTACCGATCAATATCCCCTTCATTTCATAAGAATGCGCATCCTGCATCAAAACGATTGCATTGGCAATCGCTCCGGGACCGCATAACATAGGAATACCGAGAGGAGTAATAGAGATATCATCCGCATACGTTTTGATTTCTTCGTCCTTCAACTTCATCGGTGTATAGCGGGCTTGAAGCATATCAAAGCCTATCTTGAAGATAATCACCCCGCCGGCAATACGGAAACCATTGGTAGAGATACCGAAGAACTTGAAAAGAAACTGCCCGGCAAAGACAAATACCATCAATGTAATAAACGACACAATAGTAGCACGACGTACGATAGACTGACGTTCTTTATCCGTCATACCATGAGTCATGGTAAGAAAGACAGGCATCGTTCCCAACGGGTTGGTCAACGTGAAGAATGAAGTGAAACAAAGTAAGGCGAAAGGCAGAAGCGTACTATCCATGATTATATCGTATTTTATGCAAAACTAAAACGCAACAAAAATACGACTTAATCCAGAAAACCTATAATAAATCCATTAATTCTTTCAAGGAATGGATGTGATAAGTAGGGAGGAAAGGGAAAGCTGTCCGTTCTGTCACATTGTAGAAAACCTGATGCATCCCTACTCCGTGCGCTCCGGTTATATCCGCTTCCCAACTATCACCAATCATTAAGGATTCGCGCAACTCGGATTGAGTAGCAGACAAAGCAAAATTGAATATCTCCGGCCAAGGCTTCAGCACTCCGAGATCTTCCGAGAGAATCACCTTTCTGAAATACCCGTCCACTCCTGCCGAACGCATCTTGCGTGATTGCAATTCACGAAACCCATTGGAAAGGATATAGAGGTTATATTTGGGAGCAAGATACTCCAATACCTCCTTTGCATGAGGCATTAAAACACTTTTAGTAGGGATAATAGCGAAAAAATCTCTCGAAAACCGTTCAGCGAGCGCTTCATCTTTCACTCCCACGGCCTGTAAAGGATAAAAGAAACGTTGGTTGTTCAATTCATCCTTCGTTATCTTTCCTTCACCGTACTCAACCCAGAGTTCGGTATTTCTTTGTTGATAAAGAGTATAATAATGATTGAATGAATCAAAATAGCGGTCGAACGAATATTTCTGATATACTTCCTCAAAGGTGTTACGAGCATTTTGAGAAAAAGCCCAGATGGTATCATCAAGATCAAAAAAAAGATTTTTATATTTCATCAGTAGTTATATAATAAGAAACAAAAAAGCCAATGTGCTAATTTCTTGAATCCAGGAATCAGCACATTGGCAATTCAAAAGGGATATCTACCTTATTTTACCTGGATAACCAAGTATCTGGATACACTCCAGAATTCAGTAGGATTAGTAATCTTCAATGTCAACTGGCCTTTATCATCTTTTACCAATTCATAAGAACCGGTCGGATGAGTAGTCAGTAATTCAGCACGTTTAGAGTACAACTTGATTTCTTTGGTTGTACGGATATCGATCTGCGTGAAATAATCCTTATTGAAATCAGCGCTCTTCAACACGTCTCCGCTCTGAAGAATCTTTTGAGCTTTCAATTCAGATTTAGTACCAAATACGAACCAGGCAGCATTCAGGCTCTTTTCCTGTTCAGCAACGGTTTTAGCTTTCGCTTCGTTTTCTGCGGCCAGAGTTTCTTTTGCTACAGACAGATCGCTGACAGCAGCATCCAATTCCTGAATACGGATATTCTTGGAAGCCAGTTCTGTTTGAAGCTCTTCGATACGCTGTTGTTTAGCGTTCAATTCAGCAGTCAAAGCGGCAACAGCTTTTTTCATCTGTGCAGAATTGTAATTGCTATTCTTCAACTGTGCCTGTAACTTTGCAATCTGTGCTTTGTTTTCTTCCATTTGCTTGGAGATGAATTCGATGTCAGAAGCAATCTGTTGCTTGGCACTGGCAGAGTTTTCAGTGATGGTTCCACGCTGCAAGTCAACGCGGCTTTCGGCAGCATTGATCTTACGGAAACCTTCCTGAACTTCATTGAAAGTCCCCATCATATCATCCAGTTCAGCGTTGCGCTGGTTCAGTTCCATCAAAAGAGAATCATTTTCAGCTTTCAGGTCTTTACTTCCACCTTTAAAGCCATCACACGAAGCCAACAAGGCGACGCATACAAATAAAACAGCTAACTTTTTCATACGTTTACGTTTTACGTTTTTTAATGAAGTTATTTAATCATCTATTCCTGCTAATACTATCACAATCTCGCCCCGGGGTTCGGTAGCGGTAAAGTGTTCTATCAATTCAGCCAAACTGCCCCGAACTGTTTCTTCGTGGAGTTTGGATATTTCACGCGACACGGTTGCCTGACGTTCAGCACCGAAATATTCGGCAAACTGTGTTAACGTCTTCAACAGACGGTGGGGTGATTCATAAAACACCATCGTGCGGTGTTCTTCCGCCAATGTCTTCAGTCGTGTCTGCCGTCCTTTCTTCTGGGGGAGAAATCCCTCGAAGCAGAACTTCTCGTTCGGCAATCCCGATGCAACGAGTGCCGGAACAAAAGCGGTTGCTCCCGGCAAGCACTGCACTTCAATACCGTTGCGCACACATTCACGAACAACCAGAAATCCGGGATCGGAAATTCCAGGTGTTCCGGCATCCGAAATTAGTGCCACCGTTTCACCTGCCTTTATTCTATTAACAACACTTTCCACCGTTTTATGTTCATTAAATTTGTGGTGGGATTGCATTGCATTCTTTATTTCAAAGTGTTTCAGCAAGATACCGGAAGTACGTGTATCCTCCGCCAAAATCAGATCGACCTCTTTCAGGACTTTGATAGCCCGAAAAGTCATGTCCTCCAGATTCCCTACCGGCGTAGGCACCACATATAGCTTTCCCATCTTGTTTTTGTTTTATGCTGATTGATTAAAATATTTCTTTAGTAGCTCCAGAAAGTCGTTCACCGCCTCCTTTTCTTCATTCAATTCGACTTTCGAGGACAGAAATGCGACTGCAGTCTTGTAGGAACTCATTACTGATATCTGTTCGATAACCCGATTCATCAGATCAGTGTTGCCTCCGAACAGTTCACGAGAAAAACGGAAAGAATCATTCAAGCTGATAGCATGTCGCAAGCCGGCAGACAGTTTGAGACTTTCTCCCAACACAGCCGATTTAGGTTCTTCCTCTTTCACAACAGTTTCAACGACAGGTTCCTCAACAATTGCCGGTTCCTCTTTTTTCCCTTCTTCTTCTTCTTCTTCTTCTTCTTCTTCTTCTTCTTCTGCTGCTGCTGCTGCTGTCTCTGCAGCTGCCGCTATTACGACAGGTTTCTCTTCCGCAACAATGGCTTCTCCTTCCTCATCTTCTTTCACAACAACCGATTCGAGAGATTGTATAATCACGGGGGAATCCTCTTCAGACCCGGCAACTTCATCCTCCTCTTCCGCTGTCTCTTCCACAGCTGACGGAGAAATTTCCTGAACAGCATCCACCTCCTGCTGCAGTTCGTCCAAACGCCCCTGCATCCGTGTAATGCTCCGCTTCAACAGTTCAGACAAAGTCGGAGTCGGCTCCTTGGTAAATGAATCCATGAGATACTTCAACTCATGAACATCCAACTCAATATCTGTTAATAGCTTCTGTTTCATGTCAGTCCATTGTTTATACGGTGCGAATGTAGGAATAATTTATGCAATAACTTAAAATAATGGATAATTTAACAGTTCTTGCACATTGAATTGCTTACCTTTGTCCACATATTTATTTAATCAAGAAAACACAAAATCTCATGGTATTATTTTCAGAAGACCACATACAGGAGACTAGAAGAAGAGGCCGGATCGAAGTAATCTGCGGTTCTATGTTCTCCGGAAAGACAGAGGAATTGATTCGCAGAATGAAGAGAGCGAAATTCGCGAAACAACGTGTCGAGATATTCAAACCTGCTATCGACACCCGTTATTCAGAAGAAGACGTAGTCTCTCACGACAGCCATTCTATCGCCTCCACTCCCATCGATTCGTCAGCCAGCATTTTACTGTTTACTTCCGAGATAGATGTAGTAGGTATTGATGAAGCACAGTTCTTCGACAGTGGTTTGATTGATGTATGCAACCAGCTTGCCAACAATGGAATCCGTGTTATCATTGCAGGATTGGATATGGACTTCAAAGGAAATCCGTTCGGACCTATGCCACAATTGTGCGCCATTGCCGATGAAGTCTCCAAAGTTCATGCGATCTGTGTGAAATGTGGTCAGCTGGCTTCTTTCTCACATCGTACAGTCAAGAATGAGAAACAGGTTCTTTTAGGCGAAACAGCCGAATATGAGCCTCTGTGCAGGGAATGTTATCTCCGTGCACGAGGGGAGGATGAGCAGAAAGTATAAACTCTATAAAGAAACAGATTATGGAAAGGAAAAAGATAACATTCGACAGTTTTATACGCGGTTCCATCGGATGTGTGTTAGTTGTAGGAATATTAATGCTCGTGGAACGTCTTAGCGGAGTGTTATTGCCTTTCTTTATTGCGTGGCTGATAGCTTATATGGTCTATCCGTTAGTCAAATTCTTCCAGTATAAGCTACGATTAAAAAGCCGCATTATTTCCATCTTCTGTTCCTTATTCCTCATTACGGTTATCGGAGTCACTTTATTCTATCTGTTAGTGCCGCCGATGATTTCGGAAATAGGCAGAATGAACGACTTGCTAGTGACTTACCTCACCAATGGAGCCGGTAACAATGTGCCTAAGAATCTTTCTGAATTTATCCACGAGAACATTGATCTTCAGGCGTTGAACCGTGTATTAAGTGAGGAGAATATCCTGGCGGCAATCAAGGATACCGTCCCCAGAGTGTGGACTTTGCTTGCAGAATCTCTCAACATTCTATTCAGCATCCTTGCCTCCTTCATTATATTATTATATGTAATCTTTATATTATTGGATTACGAAGCGATAGCTGAAGGATGGTTGCATCTGCTACCCAATAAATACCGTACGTTTGCCTCCAACCTGGTTCACGACGTACAGGATGGTATGAACAGATATTTCCGTGGACAGGCTTTGGTTGCTTTCTGCGTAGGTATTCTTTTCAGCATCGGTTTCCTGATTATCGATTTCCCCATGGCTATCGCTCTGGGACTTTTCATCGGAGCATTGAATATGGTTCCCTACTTGCAAATCATTGGTTTCCTTCCCACCATTTTATTGGCAATCCTCAAAGCTGCCGACACCGGACAGAACTTCTGGATTATCATTGCATGTGCATTAGCCGTCTTTGCAATCGTACAAATCATACAGGATACCTTCCTTGTCCCCAAAATCATGGGAAAGATTACCGGACTGAATCCTGCCATCATCCTTTTATCTCTTTCTATCTGGGGTTCATTAATGGGAATGCTCGGCATGATTATCGCCTTGCCACTAACAACTTTGATGCTCTCCTACTACCAACGCTTTATTATCAACAAAGAAAAAATAAAATATGATGAAGTAGAAACTACTGATAATCAAGAAACAAGCCACAACGAGGAAAAATAATTGAAACTTTTTTCTACGTAATGCTTGCAAATTAAATAAAAGTAACTACCTTTGCACCCGCAATCAGGAAATAACTGATTCGCAAATAAGGATTGATTCGCTAGCTCAGCAGGTAGAGCACAACACTTTTAATGTTGGGGTCCTGGGTT
>ERZ1504235.508-NODE-508-length-9896-cov-9.764658_pt1 | contig 9896 bp, 8 predicted proteins | sample MGYA00572401_ERZ1504235 | MGnify/ENA primary metagenome ERZ1504235 (study PRJEB39906, sample SAMEA3182079) | gut metagenome | biome: human; feature: gut; material: Stool; isolation source: human stools | place: Canada | collected 2012-11-20 ...
GTGGGCTCGGAGATGTGTATAAGAGACAGATAAGGTAATAGGCTAATTTCTTCTTTAGCGCCCGTCATCAAATCAGTGGCCTGATAAGATTCCATTTGAGGAATCTGTAAAAAGTCGAAAGCATGTGAAGGCACATTGATAGCAACATCTACCAGTTGACTGTCGAAATTAATAATGAAAAACAGAATCTCATTTTTATATTTTCGCATAAAAGTATATTGTTTATGCTCATTGAAACGCCATCCGTTTATATTGGCATACATTAAATCAAAGAATACTCCCTTGCTGATTGCCTGCTCTTCATTACAAATCGTCAGTACTTTTTGGTAGATAGAGTAGAGGTGTTTATGCTCTTCAGTAAGCATCTTCCCGTCAAATTTACCTCCGTTGCGCCAGCGTCGTATGCTGTCTACACTCCAATAATCGAATATAGTAGTCCGTCCGTCCCTTCCGCTAAATCCTTCACTATCCATGCCCAGTTCTCCAAACTCCTGACCGAAGTAGATCATCATAGGATTAGTGTTCATACAGGCGGAAACGATCAGTGCGGGAATTCCTTTACGCGGGTTGCCGGCAAAGAAATCAGAAGCGATACGTTGCTCGTCGTGATTCTCCAGGAAGTTGAGCATCTTTTTCTCTATTCCATTCAGACTTTGCCAGCAATGAGTGATAGCGGATGCAGATTCATATCCACAAGCTACATTGCGTAACGTGTCATACAGCCCTACCTTATCATACAGGTAATCAAACTTGCCGCGGAACAGATAGTTACGGTATTCACCTGGATTGTAAACCTCTGCGATGAAAAGTATTTCAGGATAAGCCTCTTTTACTTGAGGAATAGCCCATTCCCAGAATTCAACAGGAACCATTTCGGCCATGTCGCAGCGGAAACCGTCAATGTCTTTTGATGCCCAGAAAAGAAGAATGTCCAGCATCTTTATCCAAGTATCCGGAGTCGGGGAGAAGTGGCAGGTACCGCCATTCTGATAATCCACTCCATAGTTTAATTTCACTGTTTCATACCAGTCGGTGATATTGGGAGTAGCATCAAAACGATTGTTACCGGTAGCTTTCGCCGGGAATTCCCGGTAAGGCTCTGCTGCACCGTCTTTCATATCAAACTGGGCATGAAGTTCCGCTTGCGGAATATAATAGAAATTATTATATGGGCTGAAAGATTGGCTGGAGTCATCGTTAGCTCCCAATTCGGTCGTACCGTCCGGTTGTGCATCCGAGTGATATTGGCGTGCTACGTGATTAGGTACAAAATCAATAATTACTTTCAGACCTGTGCGATGTGTGCGATGTACCAGATTCTCAAATTCTTTCATACGTCCTTGCACGTCGTTAGCCAAGTCAGGATCTACATCATAATAATCCTTGATAGCATAGGGAGAACCCGCTTTTCCTTTTACAACAGCAGGATGATCCGGACTGATATTATAACGGCGATAGTCCGTTTGAGTGGCATGCTCGATGATGCCTGTATACCATATATGTGTAGCACCTAATTTCTTGATTTCACCAAGTGCTTTGAGCGTGAAATCAGCCATTTTCCCGCAACCATTGGTGGCAATGTCTCCATTGTAGACACAGTGGTTGTTGTTATTTCCAAACAGGCGGGTGAATACTTGGTAGATAATTATTTTATTTTCGTCATTCATATAGAGTAGATTATTAATATTCGTATTCATTCTTGTTTCTGATGGATAGGAGATTATTTCCATATTTTCCCCTTTTCTTCCAACAGTTGACTAAGTACTTCGTTAGCTGTATTATAGCCTTGCCCGAAGATTTCTTCAGCTTTTTCCAGTTCGGTGTTACTGTACCCGTATAGGTTGTATGGTTCGATTAATAAATCGCATTTTTCTCTTTCGGGAAAGGTATTGGCGCGGAACATGAAATGGAATGAGCGCATAGCAATGCTTACAATATTCATTTTGTAATCCTGTGCCATGATGGGACTTACGTTGACAGCTACGACTTTATTGCAAACCCTGCGCAGGGTAGAGACCGGAAGATTCATCATCAATCCTCCATCCACATAGTTAGTGCCGTCTATGTTGACCGGAGAAAACATGACAGGCATACAGCAGGAAGCGGCGACCCGTTCCGCTATGCTTCCCCGATGAAAGTGAACCATGCGACCGTGATCGAGGTCAGTTGCTGTGATAATCAGGGGAAGTTGTAGCTCTTCCAGATTTTTTGCTTTTAAGTTAGTCCGGAGAAAATCAATAAATTCACAGAGGTCAAATAGTCCCTTCTTGGGAATCACCAGTTTGGTTAAATCCTGGAATTTATGTCCGGAGAAATAATCAAGTACTTTGTGCGGCTCGTTGCCGTCCGCGTAAAAGACACCTGCAAGTGCCCCTGCACTTACTCCAGAGATGATTTCCGGTTTAATATCATGTTCCAAAAGAGCTTGCATGACTCCCAAATGGGCAAATCCTTTAATAAATCCTCCGCTTAGTGCATAGCCAATCTGATATTTCCGGCTATTCCAGTTATTTGTGAATACCTCCATGAATTGCTTTCTTTAGTTCGCCACGAATTTAGTGAATTTATTGAAAGTAGGAGGAATATAATGGATAGTTTTTTTTAAATCCATACCATCTGTCTTGTTCACATTTGAAATAAACCGTCATAGAACATAAAACACGGATGGAAACTCTGCTCCGGCACCATGTCGGTCAGAATCCGAAATCGTCTATCTCAACTTTGTGCTCTTCGCTTTCTTTGAATGGTTTTGCTTCTTTTTGTACGGGATTTCCTTCGATATAGATGGCACGGAATGGACGGGCTGGGCAAACATATTCACATCCTCCACAACCTACACATATTTCTTTATTTACATGAGGAATCGTCAATCCGTCCTTATACGGCACCATCGCTACTGCTTGTGTGGGACAGTGTTCGGAGCAGGCTCCGCAACTGGTTCCATCTGTATAAACAATGCAATTTTCCTCGATGAAAACAACATATCCCATTTGTGTAAGATGTTTTTGCTCTACACTTATGGGAAGAATTGCTCCATTGGGACAGACATCTCCACAGACAGTACAGTCAAAGTTACAAAATCCTTTCTCAAAGCTAACAGTAGGTTGCATCATGCCTGCCAAGCCATATTCCATAAAAGCCGGTTTCAAGATATGAGAAGGGCATTTGCTGACACAAAGATGACAGGATGTGCATTGCTGTTGGAAGTGTTCCCGACTGATAGACCCCGGAGGAGTGATCGGATTTTCCTTTTTGTATGCCTTCTTACCTTCCAAGCTTGCTACAGATTCCTTGGCTTGGGAGATGAGTTTGGGGGTTGCTCCGGCAGTAACAAGACCGGCAACCAAAAAACGGCGTTTGGATGAATCCAAATCCGGTGATGATGGTGCAGGAGTTTCTACATCAGACTGTTTTTTTAAAGAAGGGGCGTAAACTAATGCTTTTTGTTTGCATACTCCCAAACAGTTGAAACAATCTACACAACGACTATAATCAATAGCGTGTTCTTTACTATTGATGCAAGCTGCTTTGCATTTGGTGGCACAAAGCCCGCATCCATTACATTTGGCAGTATCAATACGGACTTTGAATAATGAAAATCGGCTCAATAACCCCAATATTGTTCCTACGGGACAAATCGTATTGCACCATGTCCGTCCATGTTTCCATGCCATTACAAAGATGACTGCAAGAGTAATAATAGCGATGAGAAGGGAAGAAATGCTCAAGATGGAGGTGTCTACCTGATAAAATGTATAATTGTCAAATCTGGCAAAGAGTGATTCCAGCAGATTATTCCCCAGCATATAGATAGGTTTGAATATGTGCACTACTACACGTCCATACGCACTGTACGGATCGAGCAAACCAACAATAAATGTAAATCCACATAGAAACCCGACCACTGTCAGTCCGAGCACACCCCAGCGCAATTTGTTTTTTGCAGGACTGTAACTATATTTTTTTTCTTTTTTCCCGTTGCTTTGGAAATTCGTGCAATCACATCCTGCAAGATACCCATAGGGCAGATTGTAGAACAATATACACGCCCGAATAAAAGCGTTAACACAATGAGAAATAATAAGATACCTATACTTAGTGAAAGGATGGCTGGAATAAATTGCAAATGTGCCAGCCGATGAAAACTGTTCGGTAATATTTCTGCGAAATCGAGAAAAAAGAAAGAAATCAGCACAAATAAAAGTGCTGATATTCCAATACGTAGCCTTCTTAACATGGTTGTTTTACATCTTAATTCGCTTGACATTCAATTTGTCAATGTTCATGGTTCCTATTTTCAATGCTTCCCCATTGGCGAGATGTCCTACTGTATCCAGTGGCATCTCACGTACTTGATTGAAGAACTTGGCAGCAGCCGTATCCACGGCTACAATATCCGGTGAGATAAACAATCCTTTTGCCAGTACAACATCGGATGCAGAGCGTCCCCGGGGACCGTTTGTTTTCATGATCCGGTAGGCGTCTACTACGTTGAGTACAGCTTTCTTCTGTAATGTACAGATATCTGCGATGCATTGTTGCAAATCGTTCTGGTGGAAGAATCCGCGATCCCACACAATCCCCATGTGATTTTTCATGGAGATAGTCAGATTGGCACCTCCGTGATTCTTCAGAATAGGAACATTGATCCATACATCACAATCCAGAATCGCTTCGTGCACTTTGGCTTTCTTCATCTTTTTGCCTTTTGGCAGATCAATTGGTTTGTAATACGACTCCAGATGTGCAGGCATTACTTTGGCTCCGGCTTTTTTGGCAGCAGCTTCAATACCACTGTTTTTGTAGCATTTCTGCCAATCGTCACAAGTATGGTCGAACACGACCACTTCTTTAGCTCCGGCGGCAAAACATTGTCTGACGATTTCTTCAATCAGTTTCGGATTCGTATTTCCTGCCAGTTCCGGCACTTTATCCCAACCGATATTAGGTTTTACAACCACTTTCTGTCCCGGTTTCACGAATTGCTTCATACCCCCCAGTTCGCTTATGGCACGGCGGAACATCTCTTCGGGTTCTCCGCCCATAACGGCCACCAGATCAGGATTGCTTCCGTTTGCTTTATTGATTGTTTGAGTTAACACCTCCATAGCCTCCGAACGCTGTATAGTCAAGGCGGCTCCGGTGATAGCTACTGTTTTTAAAAAATCCCTTCTGTCCATCTTTCTATATTAGTTTAGAGTTTGGCAATTGCTTTCAGGAGGGCGTATCCGCCGAACCATTGCAGTAACATTCCCGGAATACCGATACGGAAGTCCTGTACTGCTTCGTAGAAACTTCCGACGATGGCCCATTCAAATGCAACGCCTATGACCTGATAAGTGAGTACGACACCAAGAATGGCCAGTAATGAAACCGATTTTATAGTACGTGCTGCAAGAGCTGAAGCTCCGGCGAGTAAGGACGATTTGATTAATAGGATGGGAAGTACCGCTTCCGAGGGCATGGCAAACAATAAATGATTGATGACTGGTGAAAGAATAGCAGTCAATAATCCTACAAGAAAACCATATTTATAAGCCGCAATCAGCGTGAAAAAATAAATAGGTAACAGGGTAGGACCACCATAAGGTACAAGATGGCATAATTGTGGAAGTGCAATGTTACCCGCTACGAATAGTAAGGCGAACAGGTAGGTTTTCACATTGCTGTGTTTCAGCGAATAGAGTTTGACGGATGTTTCCATTTTCGTTGATACTTTAATGTTGAATAGAACGATAATATATTAATAATAAGACTTTTCTCCAGATAAAAGGTTTAATCCGACTGATATATTATTTTAATCCTGTAGGAAAAGAAAGTTTCAGGCGCTTGAAACTTTTAGTTTCCCGGCATGAAACTAATGGTTTCTCGGTGTGAAACTGATGGTTTCAAAGCGTGAAACTATAAGTTCCACACTGGGAAACAAAATAGGACAGGCAGGGATTGATATTCAGAAAATATCTGTCTTGATAATGAATTGTCAGTATCAAGTGGCAGTTTCTTCCTATAACAACGAAAGAGAAGCCTTGTATGTTCGGAATAAGCATACCTAATGTCCCGATAATTGTATAATGATATGCAATTTCGTTATGGGAGATTATCCGTTCATTCTTTCTTTAATCTTTCCCCATGCATGCGTATCGAATAGACAACTTTGGCGCATCGTCTCATACATCTCTTTAAATCTGGACATAGGTATGGTATAGCTTAGTTTGTCAGCTTCGAAATGAGGGCGAACCGATGGGTCGAAGAAACCGAGGAAAGTGCGTTTGCCTCCTTTACGATTTTCTATCGTGGCTTGCGTCACTACAGCACTACAGCCGGAACCAAAGGTAGAAACGACGCAATCTGCTGCGTTATTATCATAAAAAGCCCAAGTGGTCAAGCCCGAAAGCATATCCGGATTTGCCAGAAATACGACACCTTCTATTTCTTCAAGGCTTTCTACCTTATCTATACGTGCAAAATGAAGATACTTGTTTTCTGTTCGGGGAACTCCGATTTGCTGTATAAAGTCGATGACCATTTCAGGAGTCTGTTTGTATTTCTCTTTGAGCGAAACGAAAGTCGGTACACGTTCTGGCATTTCGGTGAAGCCAGTATAGAATTTACCGCCGCCACAACCGATGTTTTCAGCATTCAGGCTGATAATACCACCATCTCTTACCGTCTTCATACCTTTGAAGAAGCAACCGTTTATCTTTTCTGTTTCTCCTTTTTGCTCGTCCGAGTACCAGAAAACAAGAGGCAATTCAGCATTTTCTCCGAATGCCTCTTTGAAATTTTGAATAAAAGTTTGGATGTCCATAAGCTTATCAATTTTAGTTCTGTATGTAGGTCTTTCTACAAAGTTAGAATAAAAAAGGATAAGCGCAAGTGATTTAAAAGTTAATGTTTGATACACTTTTCTTACACTCTTCCAGCTTTTCCAATCCCTCTTTCGACAGTTTGGGGTAATGTAAATCCAATTGCTGCATCCGGTCACAAATAATTCGTCCTACTGCGTAACGCATGAACCATTTATTATCGGCAGGGATTATATACCATGGAGCCAGTTCCGTTGATGTCTCCGTCAGTACATCGGCATAAGCATTCATATAGTCCTCCCAGAATTGACGCTCTTTGATGTCCGCCGAAGAGAATTTCCAGTTTTTAGATGCATCGTCCAGTCGCTCCATGAATCGATTTTTCTGTTCGGCTTTCGATACATTGAGAAAGAATTTCAGGACAATCGTTCCATTCTCCGTCAGATAGCGTTCAAAATCGTTGATCTGTCGATAACGACGCTTCCAGAAGTCGGGATCAATGTCATTTATGGTTTCGACACCTGGTAACTTGTTGGATAGAATAATTTCCGGATGCACTTTGGCAATCAGCACATCTTCGTAGTGCGAACGGTTGAAAATGCCGATTCGTCCTCTTTCCGGGAGAGAGCGATTGATACGCCAGAGATAATCATGGTCCAGTTCTTCAGCAGACGGTTGTTTGAACGAATACACCTGGCATCCCTGTGGGTTAATGCCGGACATCACATGCTTGATAGTCCCGTCTTTTCCTGCAGCATCCATCGCCTGAAAGATAATCAGGATTGAATACCGGTCTTGTGCATAAAGCATACTTTGCAGCTCCGAAAGCTTCTCAATATCCTTTGCCAGTTGCTCTTTAGCGTCTTGTTTGGATAAATCGCCAGTGAATGACGAGTCAAAATCCGATACCAAATGTTTCTTTCCGGGCTTTGCCAGCAGGTCTTTTAGAATATCCTTTTTCATGTGACGGTAGTTTTAATAGTTCTATTCAAATAAAACAGTTGAGGCAGTCAATTGGTTTTTATAATCAGTATGTTTGAGACATTTCATGAGAAAGAGGCTTCTTGACGGATAATGACCAAAAATGAACGGATATTGCTCTGGTATCATGAAGGAATTTATCCGAAATTTGCAATCGAATTAGTACTATATAATAAAAGAAACAATGAAGTATTTGAATAAAGAAACCAATGGTATCACCCTTTCACGTATCGGACTGGGTGCCATGAGAATGGCTGACGTTCAGCAGGGAGTCGACACGATACATGCCGCGCTGGACAGTGGAATTACGTATCTGAACACAGGGGACTTTTATGGTCACGGAGAAAGTGAACTGGTGATCCGCGAGGCTTTGAAAACCCGGAAGCGCGAAGACATTTTTATCGCCGTCAAGTTTGGTGGAATGCTCACTCCAGATGATCGGTTCTATGGTATTGACGTCCGTCCGCAGAACGTACAAAATTATCTGGCTTACACCTTGAAACGATTAGGCACAGATTATGTTGACCTCTATCAGCCAGCACGTATCAATCCGCACATCCCGGTGGAAGATACTATTGGTGCCGTTGCTGATCTTGTAAAAGCTGGTTATGTGCGTAGTGTCGGGATCACCGAGATAGATGCTGAAACGTTGCGTCGGGCGCATGCCGTTCATCCTATCAGTTTGGTTGAAGTACGATATTCCTTGCTGGATCGTGACATTGAAGAGGGGATTCTACCCACTGCACGAGAATTGGGTATTGATGTGGTTACATTTGCTAATCTCTTTCATGGAGTAATTGGAGGTAGCAATCCTGCCGGAAAAGTTGCGGGATTGAGTCAGCGGATGCCACCGCAAGCTGCTGAGAAATTAAAGCAAGCTGTTTCACGGCTCGAACTGTTGAAAGAAATGGCCGATGAGAAGAACGTATCTGTATCGCAACTCGCCATTGCATGGGTATTGGCGCAGGGGAATGACATATTGGCTTTGGTAGGCTCGCGTACTGTCGATCAGCTCCACGATACTGTGAAAGCGATTGATATTCACCTTAGTCCGGAGGATTTGCAACGTATCGAGCAGATGATTCCTAAAGAATATGCTTCCAATTCGGCAATGTTACCGATTAATCTGGACGAGAACGGGCTGTTTAAATTCTAACGCCATTCGTTGTCTTTTCACCTTTCTTGTACTCCAATGGTGAGAGACCTGTATTCCTTTTAAAGAACTTCCCGAATGTAGACTGATCCGGGAAGTTCAATTCTATTGCGATTTGGTTGATCGTCTTGTCCGGTTCACGAAGTAGAATTTTGGCTTCTGTAATCACTGCATTGATAATCCACTTTGCTGCTGACTGCCCATCATATTCTCTGACCACTTTCGATAAATAATCAGAAGTAACACAAAGTTTGTCTGCATAAAAAGTGACTTCTCTGTGCATCCGGCATTCTTCCATAAGTAATTCCCTGAACCGTTGACGGAGGGTTTCACTGCGGGATAGTCCCAGCTCTCCGTCGCCATACCTATGCCAGCGGCAGTTGTCAAGGTCAAAGAATAGATTTATAATCTGATTCTTGATGACATAAGAGTGGTAGACGTGTTCTTTATCAGGAATATAACTTTTAATGAGTTCAACCTGTTTTCTCAAACGTTGGCTTTCTTCCTCACTCAACTCTTGCCTGGTATGTAATTTCTTCAACTGACCCGCCTGTTGCAGACGGATGCCGGATGTCATAGCCATTATTTCCTTTTTCAATTCAGCAGAATGAATGATGAGATAGCCCTTGAAATCGGCTGAATAAGCTGTGTGCTCTATAATATCATCCGGATACACCTGCATCACCATGTTCTTTTTCAGTGTATGCGATAAATAGTTTATTCCTATTGTAATTTCTCCGGAAAGAACAAAGATGAGGGAATAGCCTTTTAAGCGTATCGGATAGTTTTTGACTTGAACCGGCGAACGACGGGAGTTATCTATATCTATGACGGACAATTGCTCCTGAAAGGTAGCTTCTGCGGATATTCTTTCAAAGTATTCTGGTAAAGCTAAATCTACCACCTGTTCCATAAAAACACTATTATAATTTGTAGAAAACAAAGTTCGCACTATT
>ERZ1504235.518-NODE-518-length-9770-cov-3.093567_pt1 | contig 9770 bp, 2 predicted proteins | sample MGYA00572401_ERZ1504235 | MGnify/ENA primary metagenome ERZ1504235 (study PRJEB39906, sample SAMEA3182079) | gut metagenome | biome: human; feature: gut; material: Stool; isolation source: human stools | place: Canada | collected 2012-11-20 ...
GCCCAGGCCCTGGAGGAGGCCTACGCCGCCGAGCAGAAGGCCGAGGCCGCCCGCGCCCAGCGTGAGAAGGCCACCCAGGAGGCCGACGTCATCGTCAAGACCGAGATCGACAAGCGCCGCCGGGAGCTGGAGGCCGAGGCCGAGGCCGAGCAGATCCGCCGCCGCGCCAAGGGCGAGGCCGACGCCATCCTGGCCAAGATGCAGGCCGAGGCCCAGGGCGCCCAGGAGATCCTGGTCAAGCAGGCCGACGGCCTGCGGCAGATCGTGGCCGCCGCGGGCGGCGACGCCGACCACGCCGTGCGCCTGATGCTGGCCGACAAGATGGAGGAGCTCATGCGCATCCAGGTGGACGCCGTCAAGGGCATCAAGATCGACAAGGTCACCGTCTGGGACGGCGGCGAGCAGAAGGATGGCAAGACCGCCACGGCGGGCTTTGTCTCCGGCCTGATGAAGTCCATTCCGCCCATGAACGAGATGTTCGACATGGCGGGCATGGAGCTGCCCCGCTTCCTGGGCAAGAACAAGGAGGAGCCTGCTGCTCCCCCCGCGCCCGCAGAAGAGTCCGGCGCGCCCGCAGAAGAGTCCTGATAATTGGAAGGCCCTCGGAACCTGATGGGTTCCGGGGGCCTTTCTGCTTTAAATTAGAGCTTCTTTTCGGCAAAGCGCATGAGGATGACGGCCACCTCGGCGCGGGTGGCGGTGCCGGCGGGGTCGAGCCGACCGCCGTCCTTTCCGGTCAGCAGACCCTCGCCCACGGCCCAGCACAGGGCGTCCGCCGGACCGAAGGCCCCGGTGTCATACCCGGCCACAATCCCCTGGGCCGCCGCCCAGTTCACCGCGCCGGCATACCACGCGTCCGCCGCCACGTCGGTGAAGCCCGCCCCGCCGGGGGCGGCAGGGCTGCCCGCCAGGTTCCAGAGCACCTGCGCCGTCATGGCGCGGGTCAGCACTGCGCCGGGGTCGAAGGTGACGGCGCTGGTACCGTCCATGAGGCCCTTTTCATACACATAGGCCACCGCATCATAGTACCACTCGCCGCTGCTCACGTCGGTGAAGGGCAGGGATTCGGGCTGTTCCGGCTCGGTTTCGATCGCGGTGAAGACCGCCTCGACCTCCACCTTGGAAGCGGGCATTTTGAAGGTATATTTGCCGTCGCCCTTGTCGGTGAGCTTGATGGAATCGCCATCCTTGCCGGTGACGGTCAGCTTGTCCAGCTCATAGCCCTCGTCGGGCTTCACGGTGATGGTCACGGTGGTGCCTCTGGAGGCGCGGGTGGGGCTTACCTTCACGCTGCCGTTGTCCGTGTCCTCCACGCTCACCGTGTACCGGGTGGAACTGGAGAAGGAGCCGCCGGAGGAGCTGTTTTTCGAGAATGTCGCATGGATAGTGCAGTCCTTTGTCACATTCTGAACGGTGTAGGTGCCGTTATCGTTCTGCACCACGTCTGCGGCGGTGCTGTCATCGACGGTCACATCAGAGATGGAATATCCGCTGTCGGCGGTGACGGTGAAGGTCTGACTGCCGCCATTGGCTACGGCCACCCTGCCGCTGGGAGTGATGGCGCCGCCTTCGCCGGCGGTGGCGGTGATGGTAAAGCCCTGCGCGGGGTCTTTTGTTCCATCGCCTACCACCGCACTGCCAATGTCCGTAGTAATATCCCTGGCCGAGTCATCTGTGTAGGCCAGTTTGATCTTTAGCTGCTTGTCTTCTTTGGTAGTCTTGTTGTCCGCAATGGTAACAGGGAAGGAGCCGGTATCATTTCCGTCCTTTTCGCCCGTCTTTGTTGTTACCCCAAGAACAATATCGCCTCCCAAAATTGGATTCGAATTGTTAAAAGTACAACCGGAAATAGTCAGGGACTTGACGCTGGCCCGCGCGCCGGTGATATCATCGGCTTCAGTCCCGTCACCCGTGCCGCGTTCAGCGACTTTAATGGGGCCGGAAGCACCGCAATTTCCTTCAAACCTAGTGTTGGTGATCGAGATCACGGCATCCTGTACGGCGACCAGGTTCAGATCGATGGCATAGTTAATGCCGCCGCAGTTCGTAAAGGTGCAGTCATCAATGGTCAGATTTTTCACGTTGGTCAGATAAAGTCCCTGTCCACCGCTCACTCCTGCCTTGGAGTTTTGCACGGTGCAGTTGATCATGGTCAGGTTCAGACCGCTGACAACAGTTGCGCTCTGATTCTGAGATGTAATGAGGATGGATTTATCCGCCGTTCCATTCCTGTCGGTGTCGCCGTCTACGGTCAGATTGTTCAAGGTGAGGTTCGTGTTGGTCTGGTCGGCATGTTCGCCCGAAGCTGCCACACAGTTGATGGTGCCGTACAGGGTCTTGCCGCTGCCCTCAATGGTGAGGGTGCTGCCCGCTGCGATGGAAATGTCTTTTGTCACATCCTGCAGCAGGGTGAGGGTGTGATCTTCTGCGGACAGCGCGGCGGTCAGAGCATTATCAAAAGAGGTGAATTTCTCCTCCCCAACCTGTGCCACAAGGACGCCCTCTTCCGTCTTTTCAAAGGTGTCCTCAGAGGCCAGGGTGATGGTGGGGATGTCCTCATCCTTGGCCGCCTGATAGGCCAGCTCAACCGCAACCTCGCTGCCATTTTCGGCCTTCACATTGGAGATGGTCACCGGGAACGCGCCGGTGGAGGGCGCGGCGGCATTGTTCTCTCCCTTCCCCTGGGAACCCAGTTGAATCTTGGCCCCCTCGGAGAAGGTGCAGTCCGCAACCACAGCGGAGGCAATGGTGGCGGGTTTTACTTCTCCGTCTCCCGACGGCTTCACATCTGTTGCCACGTCGTCCTCGCCGTTGCGCTGGTTCAGCTTGATGGCATTCTTCTCATAGCTGCCCGTAAAGGTACAGCCCCGGATCTCCACCGTGGAACCCTGGATGCCGCAGAGGTTCCAGTTGATTCCGTACTTCAGGCCGTCCTCTCCGGCGTTGAAGGTGCAGCCTTTAATCACCAGAGACTGGCAGTTGGGCAAATACATAAACGAGGAGTTTGTCTTGTCTCCGGCGGTATTGCCGGTAAAGGTACAGTCCGTCAGGGTCAGGTGCAGTCTGGGGGGATTGGGGCGCGTCTGCACATTGGTCAGGGCAAACTGTCCCTCCTTAAACTCCGTTCTGCTGATAGTCAGGTATACGTCCTTACCGTCGAGAGCGTCGCCCTTCACCGCCGCATTATAGGCGGCTACCGTAGTGAAGGGCTCCTCCTGCGTGCCCTTTCCCTCCTCTGTGGGCACGGGCTCCTGTGGCTCGTCGCCGGGCTCCGTCCTGGCGTCCGCGCTTGTTTCCTCCGTCTGTTCCATTCCGGCGATGGGAAGGGGCTGCTCCGCGTCCGCCGCAAAGGCGGACGGCATCAGCGTCAGCAGCATGCACGCCGTCAGGCACACCGACAAGATGCGTTTCTCCATGATTCTGTTTTCCTCCTTTTTGATGTCAGGGGTCGTGGCCGCAGAAAATGTGTGTCAATACCACTCCGCCGTACCGGAGGTTCCCGCAGGATGCCATTCGGACTGCATACAAAACAGCTTAAAACAGGAAGCGCGGGTCTCCAGCCAAGTGAAACAGCATTGGCCGGCAAACCACCCCCTTTTGGAAAAGTGTACCTTTTAAAATGGTGGAAATGCAGGAAAATCTATGTTAAAATGTAATTGATATCGCCGTATTTCTGTGCTATACTTCACACTAGGTAGTGCGACTATTTCATTTGTAAACGTACACTTTTTCAAACAAACAAAGCGCCTCTGGAATATTCCAGAGGCGCTTTTTGCAAATAGTTCCGTTACAGCAGGGTGAAATCCAGCAGCTCGTGGCCCCACGCCCGCTCGGGGGCGTCCAGCCCGCGGCCGTCCACCATCAGCTCGCCGCACTGGTTGTCGTAGGGGTCTTGCCGCCAGGCGGGCATGGGGGGCGTCAGGGGGGCCTGGAAGGCGGAATTGGCTACCATCCGCCAGGGGTCCAGGCTGCCGAAGTAGTGGGCCCGGCGGGCGTCCTCCCCGCTGCGGCGGGCGGAGGAGCCGAAGGAGCAGTCCGCCCACAGCCAGCCGTGGGGGGCCAAGTAGAACATGGCCCAGTCGTGGGGGCCCACCCGGCCGGGCCGGGCGGCCAGCCCGCTCTGCCACCGGGCGGGGATGCCCGCGATACGGCACAGGGTGATGAAGAGCAGGGCGAACACCCCGCAGTCCCCCCGGAGGGTCTTGGCGCACTGGTCGGCGATGCAGTCTAGCTGGAGGTAGGCGGGCTGATAGCGGTAGTCCACCTGTCCGGTGACGTAGTCGTAGATGGCCTTCGCCTTTTCCGCCGGGTTGGCGCACCCCTCGGTCAGCCGGGCCGCCAGCGCCCGCAGGTAGGGGGTAAAGACGATGTGGGGCGGCTGCTCCTCCAGATCAAAGTCCGGCTGCGCCAGCTCCAGAGAGAGGGACATGGGAGCCGTGTACTCCGCCCGGAAGAGGTAACGGTAGGTGACGGAGAACTCCCCCACGCCGTTTGTTTTCCACCACATGGTGCGCTGTGGTGCATACTCCGGCGCGGCCACCCCGCCGGGGGTGCAGTCCAGCAGCTCAATATTGCTCTGCTGGGGGCAGGCCGCCGGGAGGGGCAGCCACGCCTGCACCTCCTGGCCCGCAACAGGCACCAGCGCCCGGATGCTCGCCTTCAGGGTGATGCGGGCGGTGAGGGAGCCTTCCCGCTCCATCCGGGCCAGCACGGCATCCCGCTCCGCGTTGTCCACCGCCTCGTGGACAAGCCCCGGTGCCTCCTTCGGGTAGATGCGCAGGGACTCCAGGAACTCCCGGTGTACCCGCAGCTCCCCGTCCACCATCCGCCAGTCGATGCGCCCGCCGTCCAGCAGGGCGTCGAACTGCGCCTCGGTAAAGCCGGGCCACTCCGCCCGTACCAGGGCCACCGCCTCGGGGCGGGTGTAGGGGTAGTCGTAGGGCAGGCGGGTCAGCCGCAGCCGCTCCGCCTCCAGCCGGGGGGCCAGCAGGGGCTGGACGCCGGAGGAGAGCCGGGCGTCGATCAGCCGGAGCGCCCCCGCCAGATCCCCCATATCCCTGCGGCGGGCGATGTCGGCGGGCAGGGCGTCGTTCAGGTGGAGAAAGGCCTCATTCTGGTTGTGCATAAATATCCCCCTTTGCGTTTCCTGTCCCCAGCATAGCACAAACCGGCGGGCAAAACAACCGTGCCGGGACAGCGCTGCTGTCCCGGCACGGTTGATCGGTGAGGTTATTCGGCGGTGAAGAGGGCCTCGGCCCGCACCAGCAGGGCGGCCAGCTCGGCCCGGGTGGCAGTGCCCTGGGGGTTCAGGGTGTTTGTGCCGGTGCCGGTGAGCAGCCCGGCGTCCACCGCCCAAGCCACGGCGTCCTGTGCGAAGGCGGACACGGCGGAGGCGTCGGGGTAGCCAGACAGGTCGGCGGCCGCGCTCACGTCCAGGCCCTGGGCCTCGGCGTAGTTGCACAGCAGGGTGACGGCCTGCTCCCGGGTCAGGGCGCTGTTGGGGGCGAAGCCGGTGCTGCTGGCGCCGGAGGTGATTCCGGCCTCATAGGCCCAATCCACGGCAGCGGCGCAGTAGGAGTCGGCGGCCACGTCGGCAAAGCCGGCAGAGGCGGAGGCGGCGGGCTCGCCTGCCATGCGGTGGAGGACGGTGACCAGCATGCCCCGGGTGGTGGTCACATTGGGGCCGAAGGCCTTGGAGGTGACGCCGTTCATCAGGCCCTGCCCGGTGACGGCGGCCACGTCGGCGGCGTACCAGGCGTTGGGGGCCACGTCGGAGTAGCCGGTGTCGTTCAGCACGGCGGCCCAGGCGGCGTTGGAGATGAAGTTGTACTCATCCCGCTGGTTGGTCTTGTTGGTCAGGGTGTTGGCGAAGAGCACCACGTCCAGTTGGGCGTTGTCCGCGCCCGCGCCCTGGTAGGAGATGGCCTGGATGGAGTCGTCCAGGAAGTCGTCGAAGTGCTCGCCGTCGGCGGGGAGGAAGCCCTCCAGCAGCTCCTTGGAGCCGTCCAGCTGCACCAGCACCTGGGCGCCGGCGGGGATGGCGGCGAAGTAGCCGGCGCCGTAGCCGTAGAGGAGGTCGTCGCCCTCGGCCACATAGCTGGCGGTGATCAGGCTGTCGGTGGGGTAGGTGACATAGGCCAGGGCGTCCATGGCGTTGGGGCTGACGGTCTCCCGCACCAGCGCGCCCTCGTCAAAGAGGGAGACGGCGGACTTCATGGCCTTGGAGCCGTAACCGATGTAGGGGGTGCCGCTCTTGACGGCGGCCAGGGCCTGCTCATCCAGGGCGGCCGCGCCGATGATCAGGTCGGCCTGGGAGGCGTCGTCGGTGACGGTGAAGCCCAGGGTGCGCATGGCCTGCCGGTCGTAGTTGTACTCGTAGGAGCCGCTGACCAGGGTGGTCTTGACGAAGCCCTTGTCGTTGTCGGCGGGCTTGCCGGAGATGTAGACCACGGGGGCCTTGGGAATGGCCAGGGCCGCGGGGGCGTCGGTCACGCCCACGCCGGAGAGCAGGTAGTCGCCCGCCACGCTCTGCCAGTCGGCGTAGGACACCAGGAAGCTGCCCTCGTACTGGCCCTCGGTGATGAGGGAGACGGACTTGCCGGCCTTCAGCAGGGCGTTGACGGCGGCGGTGGAGTCCTCGGAGGCGTTCATGAGCACCACCTGGGCGTCCTTCACGCCGGAGAAGGAGGAGGTCAGGGAGGCCACGTAATCCAGGGTCTCCTCATAGTCCAGGACGTCGCCGCAGGCGGCGGAGATGGTCTTATAGGCGGCGGGCTCGGCGCACACCACCATGTCGAAGCCCCGCACCTTGTCGAAGGCGGTGATGCCCTCGGAGTAGAGAACGGGCCAGCCGGTAATCACGGTGCCGTCGTACAGCACGCCGTTGGCCACGCTCCGCTTGGCCTGGTACATGGACACGATCAGGGTACCGGCGGGGTACTCCACGCCGTTGTAGGTGAAGCTCTGGTCGGTGAGGCTGACCTGGACGCCGTTGCGGGTCAGGTACTCCATCATCTCGGCGGCGGCCTGGAGGTTGGACTGGTGGACGCCGTCCATGGGAATGATATAGCACTCGGGGTAGAAGTTGCCGTTCTGGCCCTCCCCGTCGTACTCAGGCCGGAAGAGGTCGGCCTCCGCGCCCTCCACGTCGTACTGGTCGCAGAACCACTGGCCCACCAGCTCGTAGGCGTCGGAGTTGGCGTTGGTCACGCCCCGCTCGAAGATCTTGGTCTGGTTGGTCAGGTAGCCGTCCTTGTGCTCGGCGATGTAGACGGACTGGCCCAGCTGGCCGTAGGCGACGCCCTGCACCATGTAGTCGTCATAGGCGGGCACCTCCACAGTGTAGGAGACGGTGCCGTGGAGCATGGCGTACTGGGGGGTGTAGCTGGTGGACATGTCGTCCCAGGGGTCGAGCCACTGGGTCTGGTCGTCCCCGTCGGCGGTCTTCGCCCCGGTGTAGGTCAGGTAGTCCCGCTGGGGGATGACGTAGCTGTTGTGGCCGCCGTTGTTGGCCACCGCGGCGATGCCCAGGGCCTCGCCGCCGCCCATCAGGTGCTCGGCCAGCAGATCGTACTCGAAGTTGGGCTCGTGGGGGGGATCGCAGGGCTCGCACTGGAAGGCCTGCACCCGGCCGTGGAACTCGGTGAGGCTGACAGGGTTCCACTCGGCGATCAGCCTGGCCATGTTCTGGGTCTCGGCCTGGGTCTGGAAGGAGTTGTCCCGGTTGAGGTCAAAGCCGCCGGAGGAGGTACGGGTCAGGTAGGTCCGGCCCTCCACGTTCTCCTCGGGGACGATGATGAAGAACACGTCGGAGAGCAGCTCGTCCACGTCCACCGTCACAGTGTCAATGGTGTAGTATTTCTCCAGCTCCACCTGGGTGGAGATGGAGGCGGTGGTGCCGTCGGCGTTCTCGCCTTTGATGTAGCCCAGGTAGGTGGCGTCATCGGCCACCAGGTCGGGGACGGCCACGGAGCCCTCCTCACCCGCAGGGCCCATCTGCTCGGCCAGCTCGGCCTTACCGGCGGCGGTGAAGCCGGTGAGCTTGTCGTAGTCGATGGTGCCGCTCTCAGAGGCTGCGGTCTCCACCAGCATCCAGGCAAAGGCCAGGATGCCGTCGCTGGCGGCCACCTCATTGGCGTGAATATTGGAGTACATGACGGGCACCTGGTAGTCGCCCAAGGCGCCGCTCTCCAGCTTCTTCAGCAGAGCGGTGGGGTCGCTCTCCGCCTCCGCCTTGATCTCCTGCCACTTGTCCACCGCGGCCTTGTCCTTGGCCACGATCAGGTAGGGCATATCCAGGCTCTCCAGGCCGTTGTCGCCCTGGCTCTGGCCCATGGAGAACTGCTCCACATAGAGGTCGGTGTGGCCGGCGGCGTAGTCCACCAGCGCGTCCAGCTCGTCATAGATCTCCGACATGGTGTGGAAGTTGTCGTAGGGTGCCACCTTCAGATCCACAGAGCCCAGGGTCTTGCCGTCCAGCCCGGCGGACAGCGTGAAGTAGCCGCACACGTCCATATAGGAGCCGCCGTTACTGTGGGGCACGCTGAGATCGTCACCGAAGTAGCACTGGTTGGCGAAGGTGACGGTCAGGTACACCTGGCCGTCCACCGTCTCGGCGGCGGTGGCCACGTCGGTAAAGAAGGGGGTCTCGCCGTCCTGGCACAGCCAGTCGCTCAGGGGACCGCCCTCGGTCTGGTTGGGAAACTGGGTATCGTCCAAGTAATCCGGCGCGTCCGCATCGGGCGTCAGGGTCCAGGTCACAGAGGAGGCGGCCTCCTTGGCCTCGGCCTCGGTCATGTCCACCGGGATGCTGGCCTGGAAGGTCCGCTCGGCGGACAGGGAGATGCCGTTGCTCCCGCCGTCACCGCTGGTGTTCTCAAACACAGCGGCGGGGGCCGCTGCGCTGTCTGCGGCCGCAGACGGGATGACGCACAGGGACAGGAGCAGCGCCGATGCCGTCAGCATGGACAGCGCGTTGCCGAGTGTTTTGTGCTTCTTCATGCTCTTCACCTTACTCTTTCCTCTTACAGTGTATAATATCTGTCTCTTATACACATCTCCGAGCCCACGAGACCGTATGTATAAAAGATACCACTGCAAGCCCCATTTGTCAAGCATAAATATGCATAACCAGGCGGCTTTCTTCTCCCTTTTCCTTTGGATAAACCGCTGTTTTACGGTCCAATCTCATATCCTTTCCAACACAGGCCTATTTTTCTGCAATTTTATACACAGCGTCTTTTTCCCTGTCTGTGCCGGCACGCAGGAATAAAAAATGCGCGGGAGCTGATACAGCTCCCGCGCACGGCGCTCCGGCGGCCCATCCGGTTACTTGGGCATGGGCACCTCAAATTCCGGCTGGCCCATGTAGCCGGGGGCAATCTCATACTTCTCAAAAATCAATACCGGATTGCCCGCCTCATTGATATAAAAGCGCTGGTCATCGGCGATGGAGGTGAAGCCCTCCACCCCCTCCTCCCCGTGGAAGTAGATGTTGTCGGGGCTCTCCGCCTCCTGGGCGGCGATGCCCGCCCGCACGGCCTCGTTGGCCAGTTCCTTATAGTCCGGCCCCAGCATATCCCGGAGGGTGAGCTCCCGCCCGGCCTGGAGGTCAATGTTATAGGTATAAAGCTCGGTGTATGCATTGGCCCGGGTTTCCGTCTCGGTGAGCACAAAAGACAGATAATGGTCGTTCTGACACTTGATCTCGTAGTCAACATCGATCATGACGGGGATGAAGTCCTCCTCCGCACCGCCGGTGGCCACATAGG
>ERZ1504235.601-NODE-601-length-9065-cov-10.840289_pt1 | contig 9065 bp, 2 predicted proteins | sample MGYA00572401_ERZ1504235 | MGnify/ENA primary metagenome ERZ1504235 (study PRJEB39906, sample SAMEA3182079) | gut metagenome | biome: human; feature: gut; material: Stool; isolation source: human stools | place: Canada | collected 2012-11-20 ...
ATTCGTCGGCAGCGTCAGATGTGTATAAGAGACAGATCATCATCTTATCATTCAGCAGTCAAATACTTTTGGCACAGAATGATACTTTAGTCGGTGTATTGCGTGACATCAGCGATAAAATAATCAAACGCTATCCGGTCACGCTAGGCAGTCAGAATCCGATCACCGTGAAAACGAACAAACATGGCGTATTCACCATCCCGGGGGCTAACCTGAATGATACCTTGTTCGTCACTATTAAGAAAACAAGAAATGTAGTCAAAGTCCCAGTCAACGGATACAATTATATAACCATTACTTTAGAGAATAGCACATTCAACGCAGAGCGTAGTTTTGAACCGGATGAGGCCCTGAAAGAAATTATGGAAAGGGAACGAAACAAAATAGTAAGCTCAAGCGTTATGAATAAAGAAGAGATACAGAAAACCGGATGCCGGGATCTCTATTGCCTGCTACGAAGGATGAGTGGCATAACATTCGCCGATGGTTCCGTACGCATCCGTGCGAGCGTTTCCCTAAACAGTCCTAGTGACCCGCTAGTAGTGGTAGACGGTATACCGATGGACCTATCTGTTCTAAACACGATTCCCGTTGAAGATGTCTCGGAATTAAAAGTATTGAAAGACGCAGGTGAATACGGGGTGAGAGGCGCGAACGGAGCGATCGTCATAAAAACAGGCAAATAAACAAATAAGAAAAAGAGAAACGTATCAACATGAGAGTATGGATTAAACGGATAGGAGTGATATGCCTAATACCGATCGCATTGGTATTGTTACTCTCTATATTACTATATATACCTCCTTTCCAAAACTTCGCGGTACGGAAAGCGACCGAATACGCAGGAAAAGTGACTGGTATGCAAATCGGGATCGAGCAGATTAGGCTATCTTTCCCGTTAGACCTTACGGTTAAGGGTGTCGAGGTCGTAAATCCTCCCGTCGATACCTTGTTGAGTTTACAGAGCTTGACGGTACGGGTTCGTGCCCTTCCTCTTTTGCGGAAGCAAGTATTGGTAGAGGCGATCGACCTCCGGAACGTAAAGGTTAACACCGGGACTATGATTGAAGGTATGGAAATCAAAGGATTCTTGGGAAAGCTTTACCTGCACGCCGATCGTATAGACCTGTCCGAGGAGAAAGCTACATTTAATACCGTAGATTTATCCGATACCGCCATTACCCTTCTATTAAATGATTCAACCTCGAAAGAAGACACGACTTCCACACCTCTGAACTGGGTACTCAAGCTGGATAAAATTAGTTTGGACCGGGTAGCCTTCGCCCTACAAATGCCCTCGGATTCCTTACGCCTTACGGCTTTCGTTAATAAAGCCGGGCTAAATAACGGCCTCGTAGATCTTGGAGCGGAACAATATAAGGCGAGAAACTTTGACATAACGAATTCTACATTCGCTTATGACGGGAATTACGCGGCACCCGAGCAAGGACTCGATTTCTCCCATATCAGTTTAACGAACCTGAACACTTCTATCGATTCCATCTTATATCAAGGAAAAGAAATAAACGCCCACATCAAGGAATTCTTCGTGGAAGAACGTTCCGGCCTCAAGGTTTCGGCATTAGCAGGAAATGTCCGGAGTGACCATGAACAGATAGACGTACCGGAGCTACTTCTCCAGACACCAAATTCCGAAGTGAGATTGACAGCGACTATCCCTTGGAGCTCCCTCGAGGATCATCCGCAAGGTAGCATGAAAGCCCTGTTAAACGCCTCGTTGGGGAAAGAGGATTTATTGATAGCGGCAGGTTCTCTTCCGGAGGATTTCAAGAAAGCCTACCCGGACAAGCCTCTCGCTATTACGGCTGGCGTAGAAGGCAACCTCTCCAGTATACGTATCACACAAGGCGATATCATGCTGCCGGGAGCGTTTCAGATGAACGTCACGGGTAGCATGGAGTCCGTGACGGATAGCATCCGGCGAACCGGTGAGATTCAGTTAAACGCTCGATCCGGTAATCTGGACTTTTTGCTGGCGATGCTTCCCGCCTCCCAACGGGATCAATTTGCCATTCCGGCAGGAATTCAGTTGAAGGGGGAAGCTACAGTCGCAAATCAAGAATACCGCACCGAGCTTGTTCTTACCCAAGATAAAGGCAAAGTAGGTCTGACCGCCCGCTATAATCCGGTAAAACTGGCTTATGAGGCTAATTTACGGATAGACAGTCTGGAACCTACTCATTTCATGCCTAAAGACTCTCTATTTTGGCTGACCGCCTCTGTTAAAGCAGAAGGCCGGGGCACAGACCCTTTCTCTGAACGTACATGGGCCAAACTGGACGGTAAGATATCGGATATACGCTATGGCGCCTCATCGGTATCAGACGTATCCATCGATGGCTCTCTGGAAAAGAACTTACTGAAAGTGGACTTGCTTAGCAAATACCCGTTGGCGAAAATGGATGTCTCCTTAAACGCGACCCTCCACAAGCACGAGGTGAAAGCGATGTTGATAGCGGATGTAGAGAACATGGATTTACAGGGTATGCACTTAATGGCAAATCCCTTCGCCACCTCTTTCCAGCTCTTCGCAGAGGTAGAAAGTAATCTGGATGAAGATAACACGATCGACGTTACGTTAGGAAACTGGGAGGTCGTCACCCCAAAACAAAGTTTCAAGCCGAAAACGCTGACCTTGCATGCCCGGACGGATATCGATACCACCCGTGTGTCTTTCCACGCCGGGGATTTAGGGATCATCCTCACGGGTAATGATTGCATACACCACATCACGGATAAGTTGACTAAGGTATCGAACGATATCACCCTCCAATTGGAACGGGACTCGACTGTCAATCTGGAGATCCTTCGCCCGCTCCTCCCCGATATGTACCTTGAGGTACGGGCAGGACAGGACAATCCGATCTACAACTATCTCCAAACCTATTACGTAGATTTCAAGAGCATCGCCATGAACGCCTATACCTCACCGGAAACGGGTATACGCATGGATGCCTCCATTTACGATCTGGCACGGGATACGATGCAGATCGATACCATCCGGGCAGAGATGCACCAAGATTCGCTCGGATTACTCTATAGCGCCCAAGTGATCAAGAATAAATACAGGCAGCAACAACCTTTCAGCGCCGGGCTGGACGGGCAAATACGTTATGACTTCGGCGACGCCCGCCTTTATTTCAAGGACGGGAAAGGCGAGACCGGCTTGTTGCTCGGAATCCGGGCCGATAAGATACAGAACGGGGTCAAGTTCCATCTCTTCCCCGATGACCCGATCATAGCGTTCCGCCCTTTCAAGCTGAACCCGGATAATTACGTCGTGGTACGCAGCATGAAGGATATCGAGGCGAACCTGCGACTCAGCGGAGATAATAACGCCGCCTTGTGGATACACTCCCAAGCGGAAAGTGACGAGATGGAGGAAGTCCACGCCGAGTTGAACCAGATCGACCTTGGGATTATCTCCAACGCATTCAGCTATATCCCGCCGATGAAAGGTATATTGAACGCCGATTTCCAGTACGCTCCTTCCGACTCGGCCTTCATGGTCGTGGCGGATATGAACATTGATGATCTGTATTATGAGAACGAGCGGGTCGGCGAACTCATGTTCAACGCAGTCTATCTACCTTTAGAGCAGGGGAACCATCAAGTGGATATGCACCTTTTCCGGGACCGGAAAGAGGTGAGTGCCATTACCGCCTTATACCAGATGGGCGAGACCGACCATATCAGCGGTACTGTCGAGTTCATGCACTTCCCCTTGGATATCGCCAACCCGTTCATTCCGGATGATATGGCGAAAATGGGCGGAGACCTCGATGGTACGCTCGCTATCAGCGGACAAAGCGATAAACCCATGGCCGAGGGATATCTGATTCTCGATACCGCCTCCGTTTATGTAGGCGCCGCAGGTTCTACCTTCCGTTTCGACGATAAAAAGATAGAAATAAAGAACAACCGGATCTTGTTCAACCAATATGGTATTTACGCATACAACAAGAATCCGTTTATCATCAACGGAGAAGTGGATTTCAACAATTTATCCCGCATGACCGCCAATCTTAAACTAACGGCGAATAACTTGCAACTGCTGAACGTTAAGAAAAACGAAGAAAGCCTTGTCTACGGAAAGCTGTTCGTCAACCTGAATTCTACCGTACGCGGGCCGTTGGATGCCTTGACCATGCGAGGCGACTTGCAATTATTGGGCGGGACGAATATCACCTACGTGCTGAAAGACTCCCCGCTGACCGTGCAAGACCGTATGTCGGACATGGTAACCTTCACCTCTTTCACGGATACCTTACGCCGGCGCATGCCTCGTAAACCCCCGTTGCCGATGGGAGGCATGGACATGCTGATGACGATCCACATCGATCCCGCCGTACAAGCGAACGTGGATTTAAGTCCCGACCAGTCCAACCATATCAATCTGGAGGGTGGCGGCGATCTTTCCTTCCAGTATACCCCGCAAGGCGATATGTTCTTGAACGGACGCTACACGCTATCCGGGGGAACCATCAAGTACTCCATCCCGGTGATCCCATTGAAGGAGTTCAACGTACAAGAGGGTAGCTACGTGCAATGGACGGGCAACCCCATGGACCCGACCTTGAACCTTACGGCTACCGAGCGAGTCCGTACGTCCGTCACCCTAACCGGGCAATCATCGCCCCGCTTGGTGAATTTCGACGTAGGCATCGAACTGACCCAACAACTGGAGAACCTAGGGTTGCAATTTACCCTCACCGCCCCGGAAGACATGGCGATGCAGGAGGAACTGACCTCAAAAAGCCCGGAGGAACGGGCGAAGCTGGCTGTCAGCATGCTCGTGACCGGTATGTACCTCGGCGGAGGCGGTGGTGGCGGCAAGGTGAACGTAAATATGGGAGACGCCTTGACCAGCTTCTTGCAAAGCGAGATCAACAACATCGCCGGAAGTGCCTTGAAATCCGTGGATATCAGCTTCGGCATGGAGACGTACGACGATAATGGCGACGCCGGAGGTGGTACCCGTACCGACTACTCCTTCCGCTTCGCCAAGCGATTCTATAATGACCGTATCCGTGTGGTTCTAGGCGGCCGTATCTCTACCGGCGAGAACATTAACAATGGACAGGCGCAGCCGTTCATCGATAACGTATCCGTAGAATATCGGTTAGACAGCAGTGGCTCCCGTTACGTCAAACTTTTCCACGACAAGAACTACGAGAGCCTGCTGGAAGGCGAGATCACGGAGACCGGAGCCGGTATCGTGCTCCGCAAGAAAATGATGCATCTCAGGGAGCTATTCAACTTCAAGAAAACGAAAGTGAAACCAGTGAAAGAGGAAACAGAAAAGGAATGAATATGAAAAATGTTTTAATATATTTTAGGAAGGATGCCCTCCTAGAGCAGGGAAACATGCCTTCCCAGAGCAGGGAAACATGCCTTCCCAAAGCAGGGAAGGATACTTCCCCAGGGCGAGGGGGGGTGTCTACCCAAAGAGCGATCCTATCGTCGCTGGCGCTACTCGGGCTGCTGGCCTTCTTACTCACCTCTTGCTCCACCACGAAGAACCTTCCCGAGGGAGCGGTCCTATATACCGGTATCAAGAAAATAGAGGTGAAGAACGAGGATAAGACCAAACCCGGCGAAGCCGCCTTGGAAGAGGTCGAGGCCGCCCTAGCCTATCCCCCCAACAACGCCTTGCTGGGAAGCTCCTCGATCCGGGTGCCCTTCCCCTTCGGCCTGTGGGTCTACAACGCTTTCGTGAACAAGAAAGGGAAGGTCGGCAAGTGGATCTTCAACAAGCTGGCGTCGAAACCGGTGCTGATCACCACCGTGAACCCGGAAGTCCGTGTCAAGGTAGCCCGGAACCTATTGAACGAATACGGTTATTTCAATGGAGAGACCTCTTTCGAGGTCGTACCCGATCCCAAGAATCCCCGGAAGGCGAAGCTGGAATATAGCGTCACCATGAACGATCCGTATACGCTAGACAGCATCCAATACGTCCATATCCGTCACCGTGCCGACTCATTGATCGATGCCACGATCGGCGATCGTATCCTCCACAAAGGAGAGAATTTCAATGTCGTCCAGTTGCAAGCCGAGCGGGAACGCATCTCGTCCTTGCTCCGTAACAACGGCTATTACTATTTCCGTCCCGATTTCATCACCTATCAAGCGGATACCTTGTTGAACCCCGGGAAAGTGGCCTTACGGGTGGCCCCGAAGGAAAGCCTGCCCCCCTCGGCCCTCCGCCCTTGGAAGCTCGGGGATATATCCGTCTGGCTAAACGGTTACCAGAATGAGACTCCCACGGACTCGATCCGCTATAAGGACCTTACGATCCATTATGAGGGCAAGCTAAGGGTTCGCCCCTCGGTCATTTACAACCGTTTATATTTCAAGCCGGGGGAACTTTACAACCAGCGGGCGCAGGAACGGACGCAAACCGCCCTGTCCCGCTTGGGTATCTTCCGTTATGCCGAGTTGCAATATTCCCCCCGTGATACCATGCGCCGTCAAGATACGCTGGATCTGCGGATCAATACGGTCTACGATCTTCCATTGGACGGCGAGCTCGAGTTGAACGTTACCGCCAAGAGCAACGACCAAGTGGGTCCGGGCGCCATTTTCAGCGTGACCAAACGGAATGTCTTCGGAGGGGGCGAGACCTTCGGCGTGAAACTCCGCGGCTCTTACGAATGGCAGACCGGCAACAAGCTGGATGGCAGCAACTCCAAGATCAACAGTTATGAGTTAGGCTTGACTACCACGCTGACTTTCCCACGGGTATTGTTCCCTACATTCAGCAAACGGGACATGAATTTCCCGGCCAGCACCACCTTCCGCCTCTATGCGGACCAGATGAACCGGGCCCGTTTCTTCAAGTTGCTGGCATTCGGTGGTGACGCCTCGTATGAGTTCCAGCCTACCGCCACGTCTCATCATTCCATCACCCCTTTCAAGCTGACGTTCAACTTGCTCCAGCATACCACGCATGAGTTCGACAGCATTACCAACGTGAACAAGGCCCTAAAGAAGAGTTTGCAAAATCAATTCATCCCGGCCATGAACTATACCTATACCTATGATGATTCCCCGATTACCAGTCGCCGGAACCATCTTTGGTGGCAGGCATCCGTTACCCAAGCGGGCCTTGTCTTGGATGGGATTTATGCGTTAGCCGGGAAGAAGTTCAATCAAGAGGATAAGGAACTGCTCGGCAACCCCTTCGCCCAATTCATCAAGGGAACCGCCGAGATACGTTATAATTACGCCCTCGGGCATAAGCAATATCTCGTAGGCCGATTAATGGCCGGCGCTATTTATAGTTACGGCAACGCCCGTACCTCCCCTTATAACGAGCAATTCTACATCGGCGGAGCGAATAGCATCCGTGCCTTTACGATCCGCAGCATCGGTCCCGGACGCTACTACCAGAACAGCGACAACAATAAATACGCTTACATCGACCGTACGGGTGATCTTAAATTCGAGGCCAATCTCGAATACCGCTTCCCGATCCTTGGCGACCTCCACGGGGCTACCTTCCTCGACAGCGGCAACATCTGGTTGATCCGAAACGATCCGGATCGTCCCGGCGGACAACTGAAATGGGGTAGCTTCCTCAAGGATCTAGCCTTGGGAACCGGCTTCGGCCTGCGTTACGACCTCACCTTTATCGTCATCCGTTTCGACGTGGGTATCGGCCTGCACCTCCCTTACGATACCGGAAAGAAAGGCTATTACAATATCCCGAAATTCAAGGACGGCATGGGTTACCATTTCGCTATCGGATACCCCTTCTAGCTGTTCCATTCCTAGGATTCTGTGGTCTTATCCAAGGTATTTCATTTTCAATAGGTCAACCCTAATTGGAAATGAGATACTTTTGCGCTCTCATTTTAATAACAAACAGATTAATTAACGAACAGAATCATGAAGAAGATTTTTTACTTAATGTTGGTAGCCCTTACTATGGGTATGTTCACCGCTTGCGATGACAATGATGAGAATACCCCTCAAATCAACAACCCGGAACCCAAGGAACAATGGGGCAAGACGCTCCGGGGCGACAATCAAACCCTACTGGCCTTTCCTGATATCTATGCCGATTATTGGGAATACACCTATTCTTACAAAGATAATCCAAACATCGGCCTCCGTCTGACCGGAAAGTACCCGAAGTCACGCTTCTTTAACTTCACGGTTTATAACGACGAGACCCAGATAGACGTATCCAGCATCGAGGACGTAAATATCCAACCCGACGACAGCTCTATCAACCCCTACGTAAAGGAGACAGACGATTACGCATCAAATGGCTATACGATCTATATCATTCCAGCTAACACACCGGCTAGCGCACGTGCTTCGATGAAGAACATATGCGAGTTTCCGGAAGATGTCAATATGGTCTCCATTTTCATGCGTCTTTACTTGGCGAAACAATATAGCGGCGATGAGTATGGCGGCGTGGACATGCCTGCTATCCAAGCTTTCAATGTGACTACAGGTGAGGAAGTGGATTTCCCGAAGCGTGAGGTCTGCAACATCCACGAATCGTTGAACTTGCCGCCGATGGATTTCTCCACCGACCTGCCGCAACTCCCGTTCATGCGTGCCCCGCTGAGCCTAATGTACCCGAACAGCCCGGCAGAATACCTATTCGCCCGCATCAAACTGAACGAAGGGGAGGTAGCTACTTTCCGTTTCATCCCTCCTACGGCTCCTAAAAGCGTAAGCGAATACGCCACCGCCGATGTACGATACTGGTCCATATGCCTTGGGTCAGCCGAGACCTACTCGTATGCCTCTATTTACGACAAAGAAATGCCTAAAGTGGACAAGGAAGGTTTCGTAACCTTTATCATAGCAGACGCCAACTCCGCCAAACTACCCGATCTCCAAGCGAAAGCAGAAGCCAACGACGGTACATATATCCTGACTTGGAACCGTAAGGAGCAAGGAGATGGAATCCTTGCCTTATACCGCAACATGGTGATCAACGAGAATTATCCACATTCCATGCGCAAGCTGATGGAGTCCGTTCCTCTAGCGGCCGCCGGCGGCGATATGAGCGGTTTCAA
>ERZ1504235.603-NODE-603-length-9060-cov-3.070294_pt1 | contig 9060 bp, 8 predicted proteins | sample MGYA00572401_ERZ1504235 | MGnify/ENA primary metagenome ERZ1504235 (study PRJEB39906, sample SAMEA3182079) | gut metagenome | biome: human; feature: gut; material: Stool; isolation source: human stools | place: Canada | collected 2012-11-20 ...
GGTTTTTCCTCCATGCGGCAATGGGGGCGGAGCAACGCTCCGCCCCCCGCCATATTTGTACTATCCTGTCCGTCTTATACAAAGAGTTTCGAGACAGACACTTCCTCGTAGATGCGCTCGATGGCCTCGGCAAACATGTGGGCCACGGAGAGATACTTGATCTTGTCGCAGGCGACGCCATCCTTGGGGGGCACGGTATCCAGGAAGTAGACCTCCTTGAGGACACTCTTCTCAATGCGCTCCACGGCGGGGCCGGAGAGCACGCCGTGGCTGGCGCAGGCGATGACGTCCACCGCGCCGCCCAGCTCCACAAGGGCCTGGGCCGCGCCGCAGAGGGAGCCGGCGGTGTCCACCATATCGTCGAAGAGGATGACCTTCTTGCCCCGGACGTCGCCGATGATGTTCATGACCTCGGAGGAGTTGGCCTTCTGGCGGCGCTTGTCCACGATGGCCAGGCCCATGCCCAGCTTCTGGGCGAAGGCGCGGGCGCGGGCCACGCTACCCACGTCGGGGGAGACGACGATCACCTCGTCCTCCCTGCCGTTAAAGCGGTCGTGGAGATAGTTGGTGAAAATGGGGTTGCCCAGCAGATTGTCCACGGGGATGTCAAAGAAGCCCTGAATCTGGTTGGCGTGGAGATCCATGGTGAGGACCCGGTCGGCGCCGGCGCGGGTGATCAGGTTGGCCACCAGCTTGGCGGAGATGGGGTCGCGGGGCTTGGTCTTGCGGTCCTGGCGGGCGTAGCCGAAGTAGGGCATCACGGCGGTGATGCGGCCGGCGGAGGCCCGCTTGAGGGCATCGATCATGATGAGCAGCTCCATGAGGTTGTCGTTGACCGGGGAGCTGGTGGACTGGACCACGAACACGTCGGAGCCGCGGACGGTCTCATAGATGGAGACAAAGTTCTCCCCATCAGAGAAGGCGCCCACCTCGGCGTTGCCCAGCTCCGTGCCCACCTCCTTGCAGATGGCCTCGGCCAGGGGGCGGTTGGAAGTGCCGGAAAAGATCTTGATGTCCTTACCGTGTGCGATCATTCTTGTAACATCCTCTCACATTTTTTCTCTATCCTGTATCCCGCGGCTGCGGGAAAGAGCTACTTTCTGCGGTTGCGCCGCTTGGCGGCCCACTGCTTCTTGACGGTCTGGCGGGTGCGGGCGATGGCCAGGGAGTCGGCGGGCACCTCGTCGGTGATGGTGCTGCCCGCAGCGGTGTACGCCCCCTCCCCCACCCGCACGGGGGCCACCAGGTTGGTATTGCAGCCGATGAACGCATGGTCGCCGATGACCGTGCGGAACTTGCTGGTGCCGTCATAGTTCACCGTGACGGTGCCGCAGCCGAAATTGACGTGGCCGCCCACGTCGGAGTCGCCCACGTACGTCAGGTGGGAGATCTTGGTACCCTCGCCGATGGTGGAGTTTTTCAGCTCCACAAAGTCGCCCACCTTGACGCCGGGCCCCACGTGGCAGTTGGGGCGGATGTACGCGAAGGGGCCGATCTTCACCCCGTCGCCGATGGTGCTCTCATTGAGCTGGGAGGAGTTAATGGTGACGCCATCCCCCACGGTGCAGTCCCGCACCATGGCGTTCGGACCCACCTCGCAGTCCCGGCCGATGACGGTCTTCCCCCGCAGGATTGTGCCGGGCAGCAGGACGGTGCCCTCCCCCACCTTCACCCGGGGACCCACATAGCAATGGCTGGGGTCCATAATGCGAACTCCGGCTTCCAGCAGGCGGCGCACACCGTGCTGCCGGGCCACCATCTCAGCCTCCATGCGGCCGTTCCAGCCGGAGCGGATGGGATAGGCGCCCTGGAACCAGACGCCGCGGCTGTTGAAGCGGTCGCCCTTCTCCTTCAGGGCCTCCTCCAGGCCAACGCCCTCAGCCAGAGTCTGGGACAGCAGGCCGCCGTCGATGCGGTACACGCCGGTGTCCTTGCTGTCGAGTACGCCGCCGTTCTCCAGGCCGGCCAGCGTCCGGGCATCCCCCCAGTCCAGCAGCACCGGCTTGGTGATCACGATCACCTTGCCCTCCAGGGCGTTGAGAAAAGCCGACAGCTGCTCCACTGCGTCGCCGCTGCCGCCGGTGACAAACTCGGTGCCGGCGGGGAAGCAGGCCGCCGCCCGGGCCTGGTCGTCGGTGTGGCAGACCACGAAAAACCGCTCCACTCCGGCGGCCCTGAGCGACTCCGCCAGCCACAGGGCCGCGGGATCGAAGAGGAGCTCCTCCAGCATCAGGGACGGGCCGTTGCCCTCCCGTGGCAGGAATACGACCGCTCCAGTCGCGTTCATGTTGAAATCACCTCAAAAACATGGATTTCTTGCAATCAGATTATAGCAAAGCAGGACTGAAAATGCATCGGAAATTTCAAAAAAAGCGGGTAATTTTTCGCTCTTGGGAGGCTTGCACAATTTCCCGCCCCTTTTTCCGTTCCTTTCTTTGCAAAACGGCCCCTCGCCGTCCCCATTTAAAAAACAAAAGCAAGCCTGTCAGAGACAGGCTTGCTCACGCGCCGCTCAAAACCGCCCGGCGCAGGCCCAGGTTCCGCCAGATCTGCATGATTTCAGCCGTGGCGCACAGCTTGTCGGCCAGGCAGACCGCGGCCGCCTCGCGGCTGCGGGGCGCCCGGCGGGACAGGGGCCACATGTGGGCCAAAATGCAGTTTTCTCCCGGGCGGTCAGGCCGCCGCACAGCGCGGCCGCATTCTCCGCGGCGGCGACCGGATGGGCAAAGCACTGCCGGTAGGAGGGCAGGGTGCGGGGGTCGTAGAGATACAGGTCGTGGAGCAGCCCCGCCCGCGCAGCGGTGCGCGCGTCGGCCCCCCACCGGTCCGCCAGATACCAGGCCACATAGGACACAAAGACACTGTGCTCATAGCAGGACACGCCGGGGTGGTGCCGGATGGACTTCATATGCTGCACCTGAGACGAAAACAGCAGCTCCTCCACACAGGCACGGTACTCCATCCAGGCCCTCTGGTTCATGGGTGTCACCCGCTTTCTCTTGATAAGGTGGTTCTATTATACGCCTATCCCGCCCTGTTGTCACTGGAAATTTGGCGGATTCTGCCCCGGGACTGCGGGCTGTTTTAAAAAAACGTCAGAAATAATTAAAAACTTCCCCTCCGGCGGCGTGTATACTAAGTGTACTATTTCATGTAATACAGTTTCCGGAAGGGAGACGACGGTATGATCCAACTCAATTACCGGGATGCGCGGCCCATCTACGAGCAGGTCAGGGACGGCCTGCGCCATCTGGTGGTGACCGGGGCGCTCCAGGCGGGAGACAAGCTGCCCTCCGTGCGGGCGCTGGCCTCCTCGCTGGCCATCAACCCCAACACCATCCAGCGGGCCTATGAGTCCCTGGAGCAGGAGGGCTATCTCTACACGGTGGCGGGCAAGGGCTCCTTCGCCGCCCCCCAGGCCGACGTGAATGCAGCCAGAAGGAACCGCCTGCTCCGGGAATTTGACGCCTCGGCGGCGGAGCTTCTGTTCCTGGGCATGACCGCGGGGGAGCTGGCCGGGCGGCTGGAGGCGGCGGCCCAGCAGACTGTGAGAGAGGAGCGCAGCTATGATTGAAGCAAAAAATGTGGTCAAGAGCTTTGACGGGTTCCGGGCCCTGGACGGACTGACCATGACGGTGCCCCACGGGTCCATCTACGGGCTTGTGGGCCCCAACGGCGCAGGCAAGTCCACCCTGCTGCGCCACGTCACCGGCGTCTACCGGCAGGACAGCGGCTCAGTGCTCATCGAGGGCAACCCGGTGTACGAAAACCCGGCGGCCAAGGCCCGCATCGCCTCCATCCCCGACGAGCTTTACTATTTCCTCTCCGCCTCCACCCGGGACATGATGCGCTTTTACCGGGGCTTCTATCCCCGGTTCGACGTCAAGCGCTACGAGGCCCTGAAGGACGTGTTTACCACCATTCCGGAAAAGCAGCCCATCCGGCGGCTCTCCAAGGGCATGCAGAAGCAGTCCGCCTTCTGGCTGGCCCTGTGCTGCCGGCCGGACATCCTGGTGCTGGACGAGCCGGTGGACGGCCTGGACCCGGTGATGCGGCGGCAGGTGTGGTCCCTGCTGATGGGAGACGTGGCCGACCACGGCACCACAGTGCTGGTATCCTCCCACAACCTGCGGGAGCTGGAGGACGTGTGCGACCATGTGGGCATTCTCTCCAGGGGGAAGGTGCTCATTGAGCGGAGCCTGAGCGCCCTGCAGGAGAACGTGGTCAAGATGCAGGTGGTGTTCCAGGAGAAGGAGCTGCCCCAGCTTCCCGGGGACCTCCAGGTGCTCCACGTCTCCCAGGTGGGGCGCATCCACACCCTCATCATCCGGGGCAACGCCACCGAGATCACCAACCGTCTGGCCGCCTTCGCCCCCATTCTGATGGAGGCGCTGCCCCTGACCCTGGAGGAGATCTTTATCTATGAGCTGGGAGGTGAGGACTATGCGGTCCGCGACATCGTACTTTAATTTTACCCTGCTGCGCAAGAATTTCGCCCGCTTCTGGCCCATCTGGTCGCTGTACGGCCTGTTCTGGCTGGCGGTGCTGCCCCTCAATATTCTGTCCAACCGGATACATTGGGACGGGGGAATGGCCCGCAGCCTGCCCCTGAACTACCTGGACGGCGGCCCGAGCGCCGCCGTTACGCTGACCGCTCTGTTCGGCCTGCTGTGCGCCATGGCGGTGTTCTCCTACCTCTATGCCAGCCGCTCGGTGGGCATGCTTCACGCCCTGCCCCTGCGGCGGGAGGGCCTGTTCCTCACCAACTACCTGTCGGGGCTTCTGTTCCTGCTGCTGCCCAATCTGGCGGTGTTCCTGCTGGCCCTGGCGGCGGAGGTCTTTGCCGGCACAGTGGTGTTCAGCAGCCTGTTCACCTGGCTGGTGGTGGTGAGCCTGTTCGGGCTCTTCTTCTACTCCTTTGCCGTGTTCTGCGCCATGTTCACCGGCCACGTGCTGGCCCTGCCCGCCTTCTATGTGGTTCTCAATGGCCTGGCCGCCGGGCTGTGCTGGGTCTTCAGCCGTATGGCCGAGGAATTTCTCTTCGGCTTCACCAGCGCTGCCTGGCTGGAGAAGCTGGGCGTCTGGCTCACCCCGGTGCTGCTGCTCTCCGAGGCCTGTCACGTCCAGTATGATACCATAACGGACGCCGCCGGAAACAGCATGCTGGGCGATCCCTACTTTGCCGGTCTGGGCTATGCCTCCCTGTACGCCCTCATCGGGCTGGTGCTGGCAGGGCTGGCCCTGGCGGCCTACCGCCGCCGGCATTTGGAGAGCGCCGGCGACGTGGTCAGCATCCGCTGGGTGCGCCCGGTGTTCAAATACGGTGTGGCCTTCTGCACCGCTGTGACACTGAGCACTGTCTTTTACTACGTTTTGGACCCTCTGCTGCCCCGCGGGCCGTGGACGCTCCTGGTTCTCATGGTGGTGTGGGGCGCGGCGGGCTGCTTTGTGGCCGAGATGCTGCTGTGCAAGAGTTTCTGGGTATTCCGGGGCGCGTGGAAGGGCTGCGTGGTCTTTCTGTGCTGCCTGACGGCCGCCATGTGCGCGATGGAGTTTGATATAACCGGCTTTGAGGGCCGGGTGCCCGACGCCGCTGAGGTACAGAGCGCCCACCTGTCCGGCATGGAGTCCGCCCCCTATGACGACCTGGGCTACGCCACCCTCACCCTGGACACCCCGGAGGAGCTGGAAGCCCTTACCGGCCTGCACCAGTCCATTGTAGCGCACAAGGAGGAGCTGGAGGAAGCGGACTGGGAGAGCACCTGGTCAGAGGACGGCAGCGGCCTGAGCATCCAGTCCGACGGCTGGACCTATGTGGACATTTCCTATACCCTCATGGACGGCTCCTATCTGACCCGGAAATACCGGGTTCCCCTCAGCCAGTCCGAGCTGGACACGCCGGGCACCCCCGCCGCCCGGCTGGACGCCCTGCTCAACGCCCCCGGCCTGGCTGGTGAATCTTACTTCCACGCGCAGCGGGAGGGAGACCGGCTGGTGGACGCCTGGCTCACCAACCCCGATACGGACAGCGCGATTGTCCCCGCCTCCGCCCTGACCGGACTGGAGGAGGCTGTCCGCGCCGATCTGGCCGAGGGTACCCTGGGCCGCCGCTATCTGCTGGAGAACCGGGACCGGCTGGAAAACTGCTACTACAACGACCTCTACCTGGAGTTCCGGCCCGCCGGACGCACCGGCGGCGAGGAGGAGGACGGCTACACGGTCTGCATCACCCTCCAGTCCGGGGCCCGGCACACCCTGGCCGTACTCCAGGCCTGCGGTCTGGACGGCACGCTGGTCACCCAGGCCCAGATTCAGAAGGAGGACGCCGTCTACGCCCAATCCACAACGGGGCGCGGCTGAGAAAGGCCGGGCGGTTCGGCAAAACCCGAACCGCCCGGTTTTCTTTTTTTAAAAAACCTGCCCTTACCAATTTACCAGTGGTTGATTTTTTTAAAACGGAGGGGTATAATCAAACTCGAAGGGTATTTTTCGGTATGGGGAGAAAATGAAATTACGATCTGGAGGTTTACTGCAATGAAAGAAGTGTATGTGGTCAACTGCTGCCGGACGGCAGTGGGCTCCTTCGGGGGCAGCCTGAAGGACACCCCCGCAACGGAGCTGGGCGCCGTGGTGGTGAAGGAGGCGCTGAACCGCGCCGGAGTGAAGCCGGAGCAGGTGGACGAGCTGATGTTCGGCTGCGTGCTCACCGCCGCTCTGGGCCAGAACCCCGCCCGCCAGGTGGGCGTGAAGGCGGGCCTGCCCTACTCCGTGCCCGCCTACACCGTGGGCATGGTTTGCGGCTCCGGCATGAAGAGCGTCATCGAGGGCGCCCGCGCCATCCTGTGCGGCGACGCCGACATCATCGTGGCCGGCGGCACCGAGAACATGTCCGCCGCCCCCTACGCCCTCCCCGCCGAGCGCTGGGGCGCCCGCATGGGCGACAAGAAGGTCGTGGACACCATGATCAAGGACGGCCTGTGGGACGCCTACAACAACTACCACATGGGCACCACTGCGGAGAACATCTGCGACGTGTGGGGCATCACCCGCGAGGAGCTGGATGCCTTCGGCGCCGCCTCCCAGCAGAAGACCGAGGCGGCCCAGAAGGCCGGACGGTTTGACGACGAGATCGTGCCCGTCATGGTCAAGAAGAAGAAGGAAATGGTGGAGTTCAAGGTGGACGAGTTCCCCCGCGCCGGCACCACTGTGGAGAGCCTGGGCAAGCTGAAGGGCGCCTTCCCCGTGGGTCCGGAGGGCGTGGAGAACGAGATTGTCCACACCTTTGAGCCCACCCAGGTTCACGCGGATGACGCCCACAAGCATGTGCAGCGGGTGACTGCGGGCCAGGCCAGCGGCATCAACGACGGCGCGGCCGCCATTGTTTTGGCCTCCAAGGAGGCCGTGGAGAAGTACGGCCTCAAGCCCATGGCCAAGCTGGTGAGCTGGGGCCACGGCGGCGTGGATCCCAAGATCATGGGTGTCGGCCCCGTGCCCGCCAGCCGTCAGGCCATGAGCAAGGCGGGCCTGAAGATCGAGGACATTGATCTGGTGGAGGCCAACGAGGCCTTTGCCGCCCAGTCCATCGCCGTGGCCCGCGAGCTGGGCTTCGACATGGAGAAGGTCAACGTCAACGGCGGCGCCATCGCCATCGGCCACCCTGTCGGCTGCTCCGGCGCCCGCATCATCGTCACCCTGCTCCATGAGATGGCCAAACGGCCCGATGCCAAGAAGGGCCTGGCCACCCTGTGCATCGGCGGCGGCATGGGTGTTGCCACCATCTTCGAAAAGTGCTAAACTAAGCGGGAGGAAGGGCGGCGGACCGTCCTTCCTCCCAACTATAACGCGAACACCCCACTCTAATTTGAACTAGGAGGGTAACACTGTGCGCAATAAGATTATTTCTGTTGCAGAGGCTGTGGACATGATCCCCGACGGGGCGACCATCATGTACGGCGGCTTCCTGGGCTGCGGCAGCGCCCATCACATCATCGAAGCTCTGGCTCAGAAGGGCACCAAGGACCTGACCATCATCGGCAACGACTGCGGCATGGCCACCGGCCCCAACGGCGAGGAATTCTACGGCGTGGCCAAGCTGGTGCACAACCATCAGGTCAAGCACGTCATTGCCACCCACGTGGGCATGACCCCCGACGTGGGCACTCAGGGCATGGTGGACAAGACCCTGACCGTGGATCTGATTCCCCAGGGCACTCTGGCGGAGATGATCCGCGCCGGCGGCGCCGGCCTGGGCGGCGTGCTCACCCCCACCGGTGTGGGCACCATCGTGGAGGATTCCCCCTTCTGCCTGGGCAAGCAGACCATTGACGGCAGAGACTATCTGCTCATGAAGCCCATCCGTGCCGATTTCGCCCTCATCAACGGCTATCTTGTGGACAAGTTCGGCAACATCTGGTACAAGGGCACGACCCGCAACTTCAACATCGTCATGGCCACCGCCGCCGACGTGGTGATCGCCGAGGCGGACAATGTGGTGGAGATCGGCGACATCCAGCCTGAGAACGTCGTGACCTCCGGCGCCTTTGTCAACTACATCGTGGATGGAGGGAATGCGTAATGGAAAAGTCTGAGATCAAGGGCTTTATTGCCAAGCGCGTCGCCCAGGAGCTGAAGGACGGCGACGTGGTCAACCTGGGCATCGGCCTGCCCACCCTGGTACCCGCCTACCTGCCTGAGGGGGTGCATGTGATTCTCCAGTCCGAGAACGGCATCATCGGCACCGGAGCCAAGCCCACGCCCGAGGAGGCCGACCCCCGCTATAAGACCGACGCCGGCGGACAGCCCGCCCAGGCCGCTCCCTTCGGCTGCTACATCGACTCCGCCACCTCCTTCGGCTTTATCCGCGGCGGCCATGTAAACGCCACCATTCTGGGCGGCCTGGAGGTAGACGAGGAGGGCTCCCTGTCCAACTGGATTATCCCCGGCAAGAAGATGCCCGGTATGGGCGGCGCCATGGATCTGCTGGTGGGCGCCAAGGAAGTCATCGTCGCCATGGAGCACACCGCCAAGGGCAATCCCAAGATCCTGAAGAAGTGCAAGCTG
>ERZ1504235.605-NODE-605-length-9052-cov-2.810937_pt1 | contig 9052 bp, 8 predicted proteins | sample MGYA00572401_ERZ1504235 | MGnify/ENA primary metagenome ERZ1504235 (study PRJEB39906, sample SAMEA3182079) | gut metagenome | biome: human; feature: gut; material: Stool; isolation source: human stools | place: Canada | collected 2012-11-20 ...
GTGTAGCCGGGGGTGACGCCGAGGGCCACCGTCTGCTCCTGCCCCGTGGTATTCTGGAGCTGGTAGGAGGCCGTACCCGCTACCGTGCCCCGCCTTGTGTCCGGCGTGACCTGGGCGGAGCGGCGCAGGCAGGCCACCCCCTCCAGCGGTTCCATCGTCAGGAAGGTCACGGCGTTGAGATCCGGGTTGCTGTGGTCAATGAAGGGCTGAGCGGCACAGCTCCAGCCGCAGCAGAGCAGCAGGGCCGCGGCCAGTAGGGGGCGGTACGCCCGCCGGGCCGTGCGGGCCAAAGAGCCCAGGGGGCCCCGGCCGTACCGCCGGATGCACAGGTAGGACAGGGCCCACAGCCCCGCCAGGCCCAGCAGCCAGGTCAGGCGCATGTAGGCGGCGGAGCGGAGGATGCGGAAGTTGGAGAAATCGTCGGACAGGGCCCAGACGCAGGGGTTGAGCCAGCAGAGCTGCCAGTTGTCCCGCCAGATGGTGAGGCTCAGGGCCGCCAGAGCGGCCACCAGCACCAGGGACAGGTCAAAGCGGCGGGTGAACTGCCACGCCGCCCCGGCCAGCAGGATACACAGGGGGAGGGCCAGGCCCATGAGAATGAGGTAGGCCAGCAGATAATCCCCGCCGTCAAAGACGGCGCCCACGGTATGGGCCGTCCAGGGAAGCCAGGCCAGAAGGGTGAGGGCCAGGGTCAGCGCCGCCGTCCCCAGCAGGGCCATCAGCCTTGCCAGGGCAGCGGTCAGAGGGGACACCGCCGCGTCGCAGAGCGCCTCCACCCGGCAGCGGGAGGTACGGGCGCAGTCGCAGAGGGTGAGCAGGGCAAAGAGCAGCCCACCCAGCACGCCCCCGGCCAGGGCGGGATTGGCCACATAGAGGGACTGCATCGTGTCGGCCGAGGCGGACCGGTACACCGTCAGCCCCGCCAGGGGGGACAGGACGGTGAGGGCGGCGGCCAGCCAGGTGAGCCGGCCCCGCAGCAGCCGCGCCAGCTCCCGCACCGAGAGAATCCAGACGTTCATGCCTCGCCCTCCCCGGAGATGAGATAGAGGTAGGCGTCCTCCAGGGTGGGCTCGGCGGGCCGGACATAGGGGGGCAGCGTCTCCGCCACCGCCCGGCAGGCCACGCCCCGGGCGGTGTTCACCCGGGCGGTGATGTGCAGGCCGTCCTCCCGGCCCCCCGCCCGCGCCTCAAAGGTGCCCACGTGGCCCTCTGCCGCCCGGATAAGCTCCTCCGGCGTGCCGTCGAAGCGCAGCCGCCCCTGGTGGAGCACCAGCAGGCGGGAGCACACCGACTGCACATCCTCGATGATGTGGGTGGACAGGAGCACCAGCCGGTCCTGGGCCAGCCGGGAAAACAGGTTGCGGAAGTGAATGCGCTCCTCCGGGTCCAGGCCCACCGTGGGCTCGTCAAAGATCAAAAACGCCGGGTCGCCCAGCAGGGCCTGGGCAATGCCCACCCGCTGGCGCTGGCCGCCGGAGAGGGTGCGGATTCTGGCCCGCCGCTTCTCCCCCAGATGGACGGCCTCGATCACCGCCCGAATGCTCTCCCGGCCGCTCCGCAGGCCCTTCAGCGCCCCCATGTAGTCCAGAAACTGCTCCACCGTCAGCTCGTCAAACAGACCGAAGTCCTGGGGCAGATAGCCCAGGCGGGCTTTGTAGGCCCGCTCGCATTTGGTCAGAGGCTCGCCGTCCGCCCGTATGGCGCCGCCGGTGGGCAGCAGGCCCGCCACCAGCAGCTTCATCAGGGTGGATTTGCCCGCGCCGTTGGGGCCCAGCAGGCCGATCAGGCTGGGGCTGTCCAGGGAGGCGCTCACCCCCTGGAGGGCCTTCTTGCCGTTGGGATAGGTCATGTTCAGTTCTTGCAGGGTAATTTGCATGGCTCGGCATCCTTTCTTGTTTGGGTTCGTCCCAAGGATACCGGTCCCCTGTGGAGGAGGAAGGGAGAATTTATGTGTTTTCTGTGGAGAGGCGCGGAAGGAGGGCGGTGAAGCACACCCCGTCGGCGCTGTTCTCAATGCGGCACGTCCCGCCGTGGCGCTCCACAATCATGCGCACCAGATAGAGCCCCAGGCCGCTGCCGCCGGTGGCCCGGCTGCGGGAGGGCTCGGCCCGGTAAAAGGCCTCAAACAGGTGGGGCAGGGCCTCGGCCGGGATGCGGGCCCCGGTGTTTTCCACCGTCAGCACCGCCCAAGCCCCCCGGGCCGCCGCAGTCACCCGGATCTCCGCCCCCTCCGGCGAGTAGAGGGCGGCGTTGGAGAGCAGGTTTTCCACCGCACGGCCCAGCAGGGCGCGCTCCCCCTCCACCAGAAGTCCCGGCTCCAGCGCCTCCACCGCGGTCATCCCCCGCTGCTCCAGCAGCTCGGCGTCCTGGGCCAGCTTCTCCGCCGTCAGGGCGGACAGCTCCACCGCCTCCCGGCGGGAGGCGCCGTCCGACTCCATGCGGGACACGGCCAGCAGCTCCCCCACCAGCGCCTCCATCCGCCCCGCCACCTGGAGGGAGCGGGCCAGATACTTCTCCCGGTCCCGGTACACCCCCACGCCGTCCAGCATACCGCTCAGCTGCCCCTTCAGGATGGTGACGGGGGTCTTCAGCTCGTGGGAGGCGGCGGAGAAGAAGGCCAGCCGCTGGCGCTCCAGCTCCCTGGCCCGCTCCATGTCGCCCCGCAGGGCCGCGTTGGCCTCCTCCAGCTCGGCCAGGGCGGCTGAGAGGCGCTCCGCCATCTCGTCCAGGCTGCGGCCCAGAGCGCCGATCTCGTCCCGCCGGGTCTCGCCGCACTTCCACTGGAAGTCCAGCTCCGCCATCCGCCCCGCGATGGAGCTGATGCGGACGATGGGCCTGGCCAGATAGCGGGAGTACCCTACCGCGCACAGCAGGGAAAAGGCCAACAGGGCCAAGGCCAGGCAGGGCGCCGCCCGGTTGAGGGCCTCCACCGCCTGGTTGGCCAGGCGCATGGGAGGGACAACCAGCAGTTGATAGGTTTCCGCCCGGTCGGCAAAGGTCACCTCCGCGATCAGGGCGTCGCTGAGGGCCGTGGTCACATAGTGCCCGGCCCGTTCCCTCTGTGCCGGGCCGCCATCGGCGCCATAGGTATAGGTGGACACCGAATCAGACTCCTGCACGGCCGTGGTGACGGACACATAGAGGGAACCCGTGTCCACACTCTCCCCGTCGGGGCTCGCCAGGGATACCGCCGCTCCGCTCTCCCGGACAAATACATCCAGGATGGGCCCGGCGTCGGCCAGCTTGGTTAGGGCCAGCCGGTCGGTGAGCTCGCTCACCTGCACCTGGAGCCGGTCGCCGACCACGGACACATAGGTGATGGGGGTGGCCCAGGCGATCAGTCCGAAGGTGAGTCCCCCCGCCCCCAGCAGCAGCAGCAGGGTGAGCAGGAAGATACGGGCCGTCAGGCTCTCACGGATGTTCCTTCGGCACACGGTAGCCCACCCCCCTCACAGTCTCAATGTAGTCCACCCCCAGCTTTTTGCGGAGGTTCTTGATGTGGCTGTCCACCACCCGCTCGTCCCCGAAAAAGTCGTAGCCCCACAGCTTGGCCAGCAGAATTTCCCGGGTAAACACCCGTCCGGGGCTGGACAGGAGCTCCCGCAGCAGCTCGAACTCCCGGGCGGTGAGCTGCTCCAGCACCCGGCCGTCCAGGCGTACCTCCACCGCGTCGGGGTCCAGGGTCAGCCCCCGGTAGCGCAGGCAGCGTCCGGGCGCGTCGCCCCCCGCCCGCCGCAGCACCGCCGCCAGCTTCCGCAGCAGGATGGGCATGGAGAAGGGCTTGGTGATGTAGTCGTCGATCTCCAGATCAAAGCCCCGGAGCTGCTCGGCCTCTCCGTCCAGGGCGGTGAGCAGGACAATGGGCACCCGGGACTGGCGGCGGATAAGCTCGCACACCCCGAAGCCGTCCAGCTTGGGTAGCATCACGTCCAGCAGGACCAGGTCGAACGCCTCCTGCTGAAAGAGGCTCACCGCCTCAATGCCGTCCCCCGCCGTTGCCGTCTCATAGCCCGCGTCGCCCAGGTACGCCTCCAGCAGCTCCTGGATGTCCTGCTCGTCCTCCACAATCAAAATGCGTTTCACTGTGAATCACTCCTGAAACGGATGATAGCACATAATTGTGAATTTTATGTGGAGAAGGTCTCCCGTGCAGCTGCCAGAAAATACCGCTGTCCCCCTTTTCTTTTCCGGGGAATGATACGGCCCCCTTCCTGCTTTTCAAGCATAGCACAGAAAGACCCTGGTTCCGCACGTAAGCAGATGCCCCGCCGGCAGTCCAGGCTGCCGGCGGGGCCCTCTCCCCTATTGTTTGGAAATACTTACGGCCGTTGGCGTGGAGTCCTCCTTGCCCAGCTCTCCGGTATAGGTGACGGATACGCAGTCTCCCTCCTCCAGTGCGCCTGTGTCCACTCCCGCTCCGAATTCAAAGGCCTGGTACTCCCCCTCGTCCGTCAGGAGCACCAAAAAGTCGCCGTTCCGGTTCACAACTCCCTCCACCGTGCCGCCCGCAGCGCCCTCCCTGTCCGTGCCGCAGGCCGTCAGTACGGCCAGCAGGAGCAGCGCCGATATCAGTCTCAGGTATCTCTGTCTCATGTTCCTCCGCCTTTTTATTGGAATTTTTCGGGCAGCGTCTGTCCCGCCATGGCATAGCAGGCCGCAATCCGCTCCCAGTCCAGCCCCGCCTCATTCCCGTCCAGGAAGCCCGTCAGGCCCCGGAGCATGGTGTCCTGTACCTCGGCGGACGCGCCGGCCAGGTGTTCCTCCAGGAAAGCAAGGATAGGCTCCACCTCCACAGTAGTTTGAAGAAGATCATTGTACCCGTCCAGCAGAACCGCACTCTGGTAAGCCTCCTCCGTCTCATAGCAGACCGGCACGTTGTTGCCGGTGCGCCGCTCCACGATCAGGCCCGCCGCCCCCCGGTCACCGGCGGCCCGCTCGGCCTTCTCCCGGGTGTCATACTGGCCCAGCTCCACAAAAAGCCGACCTGCGTCGTCCCGCAGCAGGCGCGCCCCCTCCTCCGGCGCGGCCATGGCCCTGAGGGCCTCCGGGCTGTCCGCCGACAGGGTACGCAGTGAGTAGATGGTGTCCAGCCGGTTCTCTGCGGGAGTCAGGCGGATCACAATACTGCCCGGCTCCTGGTACTCCCGGAGCTGCACATCTGCGTCGCTCTCCAGCTCCAGTTGGACCACGGCGGCGCTGTCCACCCACCCCTCGGCGGTGTAAACAGACTTGATGTACTGGCTGGTGTCCTGGGCGCGGGAGAGCTCCGACAGGATCTCCACCCGCTCCGTCCCGGGCAGGGTCAGCGTGACCGTCTTGGGAAAAGAGGCGAATTCGGCGTGGTAGCGCCCGGCGCTGGACTGCTCGTAGCGGAGGGTCAGCCACTCCGTATCGCCCTCCCGCTCCATGGTCAGGGCCGCCCGGCCACCTGCGGCAGTCTGTCCGCCGTCCACGCTGGGCGCATTGACCCGGAACACCTGCACCAGCCTGCCCAGAATCGGCAGCTCCTCCATGGCGGCCGCGAAGGCCGGCGAGGCGTTCACCCCTCCGGCAAACAGGCCCAGCACCAGTGCCAGGCACAGGGCCGACCGGACGGCCCCCCGCCGCACCCGCGCCCGCCGGGCCACCGTGCGCCGCCCACGCTCCAGGCCGGTGTGAATGGCGGTATCCAGCCCCTGCGGCAGGTTTCCTTCGGATGTCTGTATCATATCTGTGTCGTCCTTTCCTTCAATTGATTCATCCCCCGGTAGTAATCGGATTTCACGGTACTCTCCGGCTTGCGGAGCACCTGGGCGATCTCCCGGAAGGTCATATCCTCGTAAAATTTCAGGAGAATGACGGTTCGGCTTCGGTCATCCAGCCGCCCCAGCTCCTCCCTCAGCCAGAGGGAGTCTGCCCACCGCTCCTCACCGTCCTCAGCCGGGAGCGCGTCCCACGCCTCCTGCACAGCCCCCTGCGGCGGCCGCCGGCGGAGGAAGGACAGCGCCGTATTGGTCAGTATTCGGTAAAACCAGGGGTAAAAGCGTTCGGGGTCCCGAAGCCTCCACTTGGCGGTGTACGCCTTGCAGACGGCCTCCTGAACCACCTCCAGGGCGTCGTCCTCATTTCGTGTATACCCAAAGGCCACCCGGTAAAAGGATGCCTTTTTCTGCTCAATCCGTTCCACAAATTCCGAGTCGGAGATGGAAGGATGCGAGAATTGCAGCTGCACGTGTTTTGCTCACTCCTTTCTGCCTAATAAGACGCGGAAAGCCAGCCCTTAGTCGGCCCCACAGGAAATTTTCTCTAAAATTTTATCGTCCCTGGCCCCTCTATGTAAGGAGCCTGCCCCCTGTTTGAAAAGGGGGCAGGCTCTGTTTGATCACCGGACTATTGGGATGCTTCATCCAGGAACTGGCCTAACTGCGCCACAGGCTCCTGACTGACTACGGATGGATATTGGGGTAGCGTGGAGACATCGTTCCCCCGGATGGATGATACGCCGGAACTTCATGTTGAAAACCGGCCGCCTGTTATAAAATTTGAGAAACAAAAACGGGAGGCCAGCCCCTGCGGGCCAGTCCCCCGTTCTGTTCCACTCAGTATCCCTCGGCGTGCTCGCCCTTCACCAGCTTGACGATCCGGGACGTGCCCAGGCGGTCCGCGCCCAGGGCCATGAAGTCCTCGGCGTCCTGGAGGCTGGAGATGCCGCCCGCGGCCTTGATCTTCACGCCGGGGCCGATGTGGGCCTTGAACAGGGCCACATCCTCCCGGGTGGCGCCGCCGGTGGAGAAGCCGGTGGAGGTCTTGATGTAGTCCGCGCCGGACTCGGTCACCAGCTCGCACAGCTTGATCTTCTCCGCCTCGGTGAGCAGGCAGGTTTCCACGATCACCTTGAGGATACGGCCCTGGCAGGAGGCTTTGATGGCCTTGATCTCGGCCAGCACCTCATCCCACCGCTGATCCTTCACCCAGCCGATGTTGATCACCATGTCGATCTCGTCGGCGCCGTTGCGGATGGCGTCCTCGGTCTCAAAGACCTTGACGGCGGTGGTAGAGTAGCCGTTGGGGAAACCGATGACAGTGCAGATCTTGAGCTCGTTGCCCACGTAGTCCGCCGCCTGCTTCACAAAGGAGGCGGGAATGCACACGGAGGCGCAGCCGTACTTCAGCCCGTCGTCGCGGACCTCCTTGATCTGGGCCCAGGTGGACTCCTGTTTGAGCAGAGTGTGGTCGCAGTGGGCCAGGATGTTCTTCACGTCCATTAGATTACTCCCTTTCTACGCGTCGTGCAGTTATTTTACCTCTACCAGCTCGTAGGAGCGGGTGCCGATGCCGATTTTCTCACAGTGGGCCAGGCACACCCGCCAGTCGGTGTCCGGCATGCTGTTGATGAAGTGGTCGTGCTTGTCGCAGAAGCCCTCCCTGTGCATCTGCTCGTCCAGGTGGGAGCCGGGGATGGGGGGCTGTTTCCCGCAGGCGTCGGCGCAGGCCTGGTCCAGCGCCACCGGGTCAAAGGAGGCGAACATGCCCACGTCGGGCACGATGGGCAGGTCGTTCTCCCCGTGGCAGTCGCAGTAGGGGGACACGTCGATGACAAGGCTGATATGGAACTGGGGACGGCCGTCCACCACCGCCTTGGCGTACTCCGCCATGCGGCAGCCCAGCTCCTCCATGGCCGCGTCGTTGCCGGGGCGGATGGCGTCGGTGTTGCACACCGCAATGCAGCGGCCGCAGCCCACGCACTTGTCCCAGTCGATGGACGCCTTGCGGTCCTCCCCAAAGGTGATGGCGCCGTGGGCGCACTGGGTGGCGCACCGGCGGCAGCCCACACAGCGGCGGGGCGCCACCATCGGCTTGCCCTGGGCGTGCTGCTCCATCTTGCCCCGGCGGGAACCGCAGCCCATACCCAAGTTCTTGATGGCGCCGCCAAAGCCGGTCTGCTCATGCCCCTTGAAGTGGGACAGGGAGATGATCACGTCGGCCTCCATGATGGCCTTTCCGATCTTGGCGGTCTGGATGTACTCCGCCCCCTCCACGGGCACCTCCACGTCGTCGTTGCCCCGCAAGCCGTCACCGATGATCACCTGGCAGCCGGTAGACAGCGGGGAGAAGCCGTTCTCATAGGCCGCGTCCAGGTGCTCCAGGGCGTTTTTCCGGCGGCCGGGATAGAGGGTGTTGCAGTCGGTGAGGAAGGGGACGCCCCCCAGGCTCTTCACCACATCGGCCACCACCTTGGCGTAATTGGGCCGCAGGAATGCCAGGTTTCCCGGCTCGCCGAAGTGCATCTTGATGGCCACCAGCTTACGCTCAAAGTTGATCTCCCCGATGCCCGCCGTGCGCATCAGCTTCTCCAGCTTGTTCAGCAGGCTGACCCCCGGCCTGCACCGGAGGTCCGTCATGTAAACCTTGGACCGCTCTCCCATATTTCTGTGTGCCTCCCATTTTGGTTCAAATTGTTAAGTGGTTCTTATTTTATACCCCTTTGCCCGTTCTCGCAAGGGGTTTGCGCTGAAACATAAACAAAAAGGCCGCCAAAAGGAGCACACATGCCCCCAACACCGCCCTCTGCCCCCACCGGCCGCTGCACCAGGCCCCCAGTGCCGCTCCGACGATGAAAAACACGATAATGCCGTAGTACTGGGCCGCCCGGTGTCCGTGGTCCCGCTCGCCGGTCTTCCCCCATAGGTACAGCCGCTCCGTGCCGCTGCGCAGGTTTCCGGTGCACATAGTGGTGGCAAAGGCATTGCCGTTGACCTTGCGGAAGCTCTCCACCTGGACCGCGCAGACAAAGGCCACCAGCACATTGGCCGCGTTGTCCAGCGCCGCAGGCAGGAAGGCCACCGCCGCCAGCAGGAGCAGTTCCGCCGCCACGGTGATCTGCCGCCAGTGGAGGGCCTGGGCCCCCCGGAACCGTCCGCGGATCAGCTCTGCCGCCAGTACCCCCGCGGCAAAGGCCAGAATGGGTACCAGATAGTGGCCTGCGCCGCCCCAGTCCCCCTCCATCAGCCGTACCCCCAGCAGCACGATATTTCCGGTCTGGGCGTTGGCGAACACTCCACCCCGGATAAGG
>ERZ1504235.607-NODE-607-length-9033-cov-6.419136_pt1 | contig 9033 bp, 5 predicted proteins | sample MGYA00572401_ERZ1504235 | MGnify/ENA primary metagenome ERZ1504235 (study PRJEB39906, sample SAMEA3182079) | gut metagenome | biome: human; feature: gut; material: Stool; isolation source: human stools | place: Canada | collected 2012-11-20 ...
ATGATATATCAACTTATTTTCGAGGCAACCCTTTTCTTACTATATTATTACTATTCTTTACTTCTTCAGTTCATTCGAGAAAGAATAAGGATAATCTTCCGGCTGCGTACCTCTCTTCATATTAGGCTGGCTGCCCATATCAAACCTCAAGGTACCGCCATTCAGCAAATCGCCATGCGTCAGATAATTCCTGGAATAATCCACGCCGTTCACCTTGAGAGACTCGATATACATGTTCTCCGGTGAGTTATCCGGAGCGTCAATTGTCAGGGACTTACCGTTCTCGAAATGGAGGGTAGCCTTACGGAACAGAGGGGCGCCCAATACATACTCGTCCGTACCAGGGCAAACCGGATAGAAACCAAGTGCAGAGAAGACATACCACGCGGAAGTCTGACCGTTGTCCTCGTCACCGCAATAACCGTCGGGACCGGCAGTATACATGCGGTTCATTACCTGACGAAGCCAATATTGGGCCTTCCAAGGTTCCCCGGCGTAGTTATAAAGGTAAATCATGTGCTGGATGGGCTGGTTGCCATGGGCATAGTTACCCATATTCATCACTGTCATCTCACGGATTTCATGGATTACCTGGCCGTAGTAGCTGTCATCGAACAAGGGCGGGACAATAAATACAGAGTCAAGCATCTCTACGAAAGACTCTTTTCCACCCATCAGGTCTATCAGACCTTGAGGGTCGTGGAATACAGACCAGGAATAGTGCCAGCTGTTACCTTCAGTAAAGGCGTCACCCCACTTCAAAGGAGAGAAAGGAGACTGGAACTGGCCGTCTTGATTACGACCACGCATCAGCTTGCTTTCCTTATCAAATACATTCCTATAGTTCATGGCACGTTCCGCAAAGAGTTTCTGCTCCTTCTTCGGACGGTTCAGTTCTTTTGCCATGCGGTAGATGCACCAGTCATTATAAGCATACTCCAAAGTACGGGCAGTGTTCTCGTTGATTTTCACATCGTAGGGAACATAACCAAGCTTGTTGTAATACTCATAGCCGAGGCGACCCGTGGAAGAAACCTCGGGATGGACATTCTTTGTACCGTTGATGAGACCTTCGTACAGTGTCTGCACGTCCTCCACCTTCACGCCTTTTAGATAGGCATCTGCCAGCACGGAAGCAGAGTTGTTGCCAATCATACAGCCACGGTGACCCGGACTTGCCCATTCGGGAAAGAAACCGCTTTCCTTATAGGTGTTGACAAGGCCTTCCTGAATCTGCCTGTTCACCGACGGATACATCAGGTTGAGGAATGGGAAAAGACAGCGGAAAGTGTCCCAGAAACCGGTATCCGTATACATATAGCCGGGCAACACTTGCCCATTGTAGGGACTGTAATGAATCGGATTTCCCGCCTCATCCAGTTCATAGAATGCACGCGGGAACAACAAGGAACGATACAAACATGAGTAGAAAGTACGGTACTGGTCAAGGGTTCCGCCTTCCACATCAATACGGCCCAGCACCTTGTTCCAGGCATCCTGACCTTTCTGAACCAATGTTTCCAAATTGTCATTGCCAAGCTCCTTCAAGTTACGGTCAGCCTGCTCAAAACCGATGAAAGAAGAGGCTACACGGGCATGTACCACTTCACCCTTACGGGTTTTGAAACCGATAACAGCACCGGCATGTCCGGCTTCCTGCTCAACCTTATTCTCGCTCAAGACGCCATCGGCTACAGAAGCCTTATAAGTAAAAGGCTTGTCGAACTCTATCACGAAATAGTTCTTGAAGTTCTCGGGAACACCGCCGCTGTTACGGGTAGTATAACCGATAATACGATTCTGCTCCGGAAGTATCTTCACATAAGAGCCCTTGTCAAAGGCATCGACAACAATGTATGAATGATCATTTTCAGGGAAAGTGAAACGGAACAATACGGCACGGTCGGTAGGGGTGAACTCGGTAACCACATCGTGTTCGGCAAGATATACCTTATAATAATGAGGAAGTGCCACTTCGCCCTTGTGGGAGAACCAGCTTGCACGCTTCTCTTCATCAAACTCGGGTTTGCCAACCACCGGCATAATGGAGAACTGCCCGTAGTCGTTAATCCAAGGACTGGGCTGGTGTGTCTGCTTGAAACCACGGATCTTGTTCGCTGTATAGACGTATTGCCAGCCGTCACCCATCTTACCCGTCTGAGGAGTCCAGAAGTTCATACCCCAGGGACGTGCGATCGCAGGATAGGTATTACCGGTGGAAAGCTCGAAAGTAGACTGCGTGCCGACAAGAGGACTGACATACCGGGTAAAGTCTTTGGCATGCAGCCATAAAGCACTGCTCACAAAAAAAAACAATAGGATTAATTTTCGCATAATATTAGAAAGTTGTTAGTATTAAATAAATTCTTCTCGTCATATCTCGAATTTGTGCAGCCTTCCTACTTCGTTGAGGAGAGGAAAACACTGTTCCCCACAATTTTATACTCCAATGGAATGGCATTCTTTATCAGATTCAGCACAGCCCCTACACTCTCTTTTTTCTTCAGTGTACCCGAGTAAGTCTTGCTTACATCTATGTTCGGTGCCAGAATTACCCTCACCCCATACGAATTCTCCAATGTACGCGCAATGGTGTATAGGTCAGCCTTCTCAAAGACAAACTCATTATTGTGCCAGTTTTCGATTCCCGTATCCACCTGCTTCACCACCAGACGCCTAGTCATTCCGTTCAGCTCGGCTTTCTGTCCGGGGGCAAGGATAATCATACCCTCGCCATGATTACCTTTCACCTCTACTTCGCCTTTCAAAAGGGTAGCTACTGCAGACATCTTAGCCTTGTCAGACTTGAGGTTGAAAACAGTTCCCAATACTCTGACCTGCATGGCCTCACTCTGTACGACAAACGGTTTTTCCAGATTCCTCATCACCTCAAAATATCCTTCTCCTTCCAGATAAACCTTTCTTCCCTTCCCTGCAAACTCATGTGGATATTTCAGGGTAGTGTTTTTATTCAGCCAGACTTTGGTTCCATCCGGCAGTTTCAGTTCCTTAATCTTATCATGAGTGGTGACAGCCAGTAATGTTTCCGGCTGGCTATAAGTCTGATAAAAAAGATAGCCGAAAGTTCCCAAAAGGAAGAAGCCCACAAATACGGCCGCATACCGCATCCACCCAACCATCCTCCGTACCTTGTATTGTTTCGTCTTCTCTTGTTCCAGCCTTTTAAACAATCGCTTTTCGGCCTTTTCTATGTCTTGTGTATTCGAAGTATCCCCCAGTCTCCCCAAGTGGTAAATCTCCTCCAGCCTGAACAATTCGCGTGCATTCTCACCCGACCCTTCCAGCCAGGCGTTCACCTCACGAAGTTCATCTTCCGTACATTCACCCATAAGGAACTTGGCCAATATCTCCTCATTCAACTTATTCATTCTTTCCTTCATTATGATAATAAAACAACGCTGCTCGCAAAAACACTTACTTTCCCGATGAAAAACAGAGCCAACATCAGGTTCAGATACCCCAGTTTATCGCGCAGTAACTTCAAAGCTTTGTACATGTGAGCCTCCACCGTACGCAATGACACTCCCATCGTATCAGCTATCTCCTTATTTTTCATATCATGCAGATAGCTGAGTTTGAATACCATCCGGCACTTGTCCGGCAATTCATTGATGGCATCGGACAGCTTCCTCCTGAGTTCGGCATCCTCTATCCGTTTCACCACATCATTGCTGTCAGGTTGATAGAACTCAACCCTCTTTTTATGGATTTCGAGCATGACAGCCTCATAGCCACTCACAATGTCCCGATGCTTCAGAACGTTCAAGGCACGGGTATACACCGCCCTATACAGAAAAGCCTGAATCTGCTCTCCCACCTTCATGGTATCTTTCCGCTTCCACAGCTCCACGAAAACATCCTGTACCACATCTTCCGCATCTTCTTCCCCCACAATGCGTGTGGCATAGAACAGCAGGTTGGTATAATACCTGCGGAAAAGGGATTTATATGTCAAGTCGAAATGTTCATTCATATGTTAGCCGGTTATCGGGGACTGTACCATGCCTGACCTGGCTTATCCCCCATTTCAAATTCGAAAACACTTCCATCCATTATCTGTTCATGCGTAATATAACTTTTGTCATAGTTCTTACCGTTGAGTTTGACAGATTGAATGTAGCAATTTTCCTTGCTCACCGCCGGCGCCAGTACCGTAAAGGTCTTTCCACCGGGCAGGTGCATCTTCATTTCCGGATATAGGGGGGTACCGATTTCATATTTTCCACCAACCGGGTCTACCGGATAAAAGCCCATCGCACTGAACACATACCAGGCGGACATCTGTCCGCAATCCTCGTTGCCGCACAAACCGGCAGGAGTGTTCTGGTAGAGTTCACGCATCACCCGGGCTGCATATTTCTGGGTTTTCCAAGGTTGATCCACAGCATTGAACAGATAGATGACGTGATGGCTAGGCTCATTTCCATGCGCATACTGGCCAATCATCCCGGTGCTGAAAATAGGCAACTCATCATCTGCAGAAGGATTGTAAGTAAACATACTGTCCAGCTTCTGGGCAAACCGTTCCTTACCTCCGGTCAAAACTATCAAACCGTCAATATCCTGCTGCACAGACCAGAAGTATTGCCAGCCGTTGCTCTCGCAGATGTGCGGAGTATAGTCGTCCGGCGAGAAGTTCCGGATAAACTCTCCCTTGTCATCACGGGGCTGCATGAAAGAACTTACCGGATTGTAGACATTCCGGTAATTACGGGAACGCTTATAAAACTCGTCCGCAACCTCCTTATCGCCCAGCTTCTCTGCCATACGGGCTATACAATAGTCATCATATGCATATTCCAGTGTTTTAGAAAGTGACCAGTTTTCCGAATTATACTGATCCGTCACATTATAAGGAACATAGCCATATTTCTTATATAACCCAATGCCACGATAGGAATCGATATTGGCAGTAGCTACACAAGCCTCCAAGGCCTTTTTCGCATCGAAGTCCCCAATACCTTTCAGATAGGCATCTACAATAACCGGCACAGAGTGGTAACCTATCATCATATCTGTCTCGCCCCCCTGAAAATTCCATACGGGAAGGCGGCCGTTCTGTTCGAAGAAGGCGAGGAAGGACTTCACCATATCATTCACCCGTTCCGGCTCAATAAAAGTATAGAGAGGATGAGCCGCACGGTAAGTGTCCCACAAGGAGAAAGTACTGTAATTTGTCCAGCCCTCTACCCGGTGCACTTGCTTGTCGGGACCGTAATAGGCGCCGTCCACATCACTGTAAATGGTAGGAGCAATCATCGAATGATATAAAGCTGTATAGAACTTGACTTTCTCATCGCGGTCATCGCATTTTATTTCTATCCGGGACAATTGTTCGTTCCAATCATCCTGCACAGCAGCCAGGTATTTGTCGAAATCATCATCAGGTACTTCTGCTGCCAGATTACGTGCCGCCCCTTCCATACTTACACCGGAGATGGCAGTACTGACAAGAATCTGTTCTCCTTCCTTAGTCTGAAAGTCGAATCGTGCAATGACAGATGTCCCTATCCGCTTGCCTTCTTTCTCTATGGCAGCTGTATCGAGCTGCATCGCAGCAAACGGTTTGGAGAAACGTGTACGGAAGTAGAGGCGCTGGTCGCGTGCCCAACCGTCAGAGTAACGGTAACCTTGCACCGTTACCGAATCGACGGCTTCTATGTGAGAATCATTGGTAAAATCCCAATTCATGGCTTTCCGCAAATTCAGGAAAACGGCAGCATCGGCTTTTGGGAAAGTATACCGCTGAATGCCACAACGCTCGGTGGCCGTCAACTCTACATTTATATTATAATCTTTCAGACGCACCTGATAATATCCAGCGCTTGCCGACTCTTCCGAATGAGAGAACAAAGAGTGAATGCCGAGCGGAGCTTCCGCCTCCTTATAAGGCAATGTCACCGGCATAAAAGAGATGTCATACAAGTCACCAGCGCCGGTTCCGGAGAGATGGGTATGGCTGAAGCCTGCAATGGTACTGTCCGGATAAAAATATCCGGAAATACGGTCCCAGCCCGGCAGTCCGTTGTCAGGACTGAGCTGCACCATGCCAAACGGCGCCTGGGCACCCGGATAGGTGTTTCCAGTAAAATCTGTACCGATAAAGGGATTCACAAACTCTGTATAAGACACACTCTTCACATCCGACACCTGCGAGGTGCATGCCAGAAAGGATGAAAAGACCACAAACAAACAACAAGATTTTATCAAATTCATAACATTATAGGGTTAACGTGTATAGTATAACAACCTAACCGGATAAAACACTTACACATCTTGTCACTTTTCTACAGAATTCATGCAAACAAAAGTAATACAAAATTCCGATTAATCCTCTTTTTTATTTTGTAAAAATATACTTTACACTATCTTTGTCACAAAAAGTCACAATGAATTACACGACCTATCTTTTCGACTTTGATTATACGCTTGCTGATTCTTCCCGCGGAATCGTCACTTGTTTCCACAACGTACTGACCCGTCACGGATATACAGAGGTGACGGATGACGACATCAAACGTACTATCGGCAAGACTCTGGAAGACTCTTTTTCCATCCTCACCGGCGTGACAGATGCCGGACAACTGGCAGGATTCAAGGCAGAATACCGAAAAGAGGCCGATACGCATATGACTGTCAACACGGTGCTTTTCCTGGAAACCAAGTCCGTACTGACTGCACTGAAGGACTCCGGCGCCCGCATCGGAATCATCTCGACCAAATACCGATTCCGCATCAAGGAACTCCTCAACCAGCATTTTCCTGAAGATTTTATGGACATCATCGTGGGTGGTGAAGACGTGAAAGCCGCCAAGCCATCTCCCGAAGGGCTACTCCTTGCCATTAAGCGGCTACATGTCAGCAAAGCCGAGACCCTCTATATAGGCGACAGCACGGTAGATGCGGAAACAGCCCAAGCGGCCGGAGTAGACTTTGCTGGAGTCACCCACGGAGTAACCACTGCCAAAGAATTGGAGAAGTACCCACACCGGAAAATAATGAACACCTTGGAAGAACTGCTGGCAGTTCAGGAGGAGCATCCTTCCATATTCAAGATTGAAAATCCCATCCGGCCGGAAAATGCGCATGCCACTTCTCCCCGGAAACAGAAAAGGATAAGCGTCTGGCAAATCCTCCTTCTAGTGACACTCTTCTGGCTGGCTATTGAAGAGCTGGACATGACCGACGACAGCAACTTCTTCCCGGTTGTTTTCATACTGACATTGTGGGGTATCCTCCAAAAAAGAAGGATACTACCCAACAAAGCAAAAACTTTCATCGACTCATGGTGGCACCCCTGCGCAGTACGCTTACGCGCATTTCACATCAAGCTGATACAAGGGAGAAAAACTCCTCCCGCTGGCAACGAAACCTGCACCTGCCTGAATTGTGGCACCACCTATACCGGCAACTACTGTAACCGTTGCGGACAAAGCCGTAACACTCCACGCTATCGGTTGAGCAACGCGCTTAAAAACATTGCCGGAGGCTTCTTCAATATAGATAATGGCTTTGGACGTACCCTTCTGGAACTCCTCTACCGTCCGGGATACATGATTAGAGACTTCATCGGCGGTAAGCGTGTAGAGTATTTTCGCCCGTTCCAGACACTCTTCATTCTTGCAGCCCTTTATATCATGGCTGTACAACTGGTAGACCCGGAAGCTCTGAGCAAAAAAGAAAAGACGGAAAAGACAGAGCAGACAGACAAAGAAGAAATCATTGCCGCTAAAGAGAAGCTTACCAAAAAGATGGAGAAAACCTATAGCAAAGAGGAAAAGCGAGCCCTCGCCATCACTATAAAAAGCCTGGAGAAAAGCTTGAACAAACTGGAAGAGAAGAACGACTCCACTTCTGCCACACAGGTATCCGAACAGAACAGCGATGATGGCGACCTCATCGATGAATTTGTAAACGACACCTCGGAAGTGGGAGACAGACTGGAAAAAGTCTTCCAGAACTCTCCTTTCCTAATGAAAGTATGGAATCTGATGAAGAGCTGGGGACACGGAAACAAGGCATTCCGCATCATTGCCACACTGCCTTTGTTTGCACTTGCCACCCAACTTGCCTTCCGACGCCGGAAATATAAGTTAAACTACAATACCACGGAGCATGTGTTCATACAAGCCTACATAGCTTGCCAGATACTCCTGCTGAGCATCATCGTGCTGCCTTTCAACGGGTACGCAAAGGTAGACGATTTGTATGAGCTGCCTTTATGGCTTATTTTCGTCCTATTCTGTTGGGATTACAAACAATTGTACCGCTGCACCTGGTGGAGAAGCTTTTGGCGCACTATCCTCATGCTGACTTACAGTCTTGTGCTACTCGTCATATTCGCGTGTCTTGTAATGGCGCTGATGCTGGCCGGTATCTATGTTCTGAAATTCATTTTGTAACAGAAACCATCCCTACACGGACTGTTTCTCCTTGATGAAACAGTTTTTCTCCAATAATCTAAAAGTACAATCTGCATTAAAAGAACAAAAAAGCAAAAGAACATTTGTCCATTTAGAATAAAAAGAGTACTTTTGTGCCCGATTATTCCGCACCGGGTTCGACCAAGTGCTTTCTAAGTGATTAGAGACCACCCGACGGAGCTAACTTATACATTATATATAAGAAATGTACGCAATTGTAGAAATCAACGGTCAGCAATTCAAAGCAGAAGCTGGCAAAAAGCTGTTTGTACACCACATCCAGAATGCAGAAAACGGTACGACAGTAGAATTTGACAAGGTTCTTTTGGTAGACAAAGACGGTGCAATCACTGTAGGTGCTCCCACAGTAGAGGGTGCAAAGGTTGTTTGCCAGGTCGTATCAAACATGGTAAAAGGCGATAAAGTTCTTGTTTTCCACAAGAAAAGAAGAAAAGGTTATCGTAAGTTGAACGGTCACCGTCAACAATTCACAGAGTTAACAATTACAGAAGTAGTAGCTTAATCAATTAAAACAGTAAGAAGAAATGGCACATAAAAAAGGTGTCGGTAGTTCTAAGAACGGCCGCGA
>ERZ1504235.632-NODE-632-length-8870-cov-3.702779_pt1 | contig 8870 bp, 6 predicted proteins | sample MGYA00572401_ERZ1504235 | MGnify/ENA primary metagenome ERZ1504235 (study PRJEB39906, sample SAMEA3182079) | gut metagenome | biome: human; feature: gut; material: Stool; isolation source: human stools | place: Canada | collected 2012-11-20 ...
GCTATACTCTCCATAGTTGATAGACCGGAAGGGGGACCTTAATTTATGAAAATGAAGATTTCCAATTATATAGCAGGCAAGCTGGTGGAGGAGGGAATCAGCCAGGCTTTCATGGTGACAGGGGGAGGCGCCATGCATCTGGATGACGGCCTGGGGCACCAGGAGGGGCTTCACTGTATTTATAACCACCATGAGCAGGCATGCGCCATGGCTGCTGAGGCTTATGCCAGGATTCACAACCGCATCGCGGCGCTGTGCGTCACCACTGGTCCGGGAGGAACCAATGCAATTACCGGTGTGGTGGGGGGATGGCTGGATTCCATTCCCATGCTGGTACTGTCGGGGCAGGTGCGCTATGATACAACGGCCAGGTGGTCCGGTGTGGGCATCCGCGCCATGGGCGACCAGGAGTTTGATATCTGTAAAGCCATTGACTGTATGACAAAGTATTCGGAGATGGTCATTGATCCCATGAGGATCAGGTACTGTCTGGAGAAGGCCCTTTACCTGGCCCGGTCCGGGCGTCCGGGCCCCTGCTGGCTGGATATTCCCCTGAATGTACAGGGCGCCTTTGTGGAGACAGAGGAGCTTCCTGGCTTTAACGCGGCTGACTACGAGGCCGGAGGAAACGGCTGGGCCGGAAAGGACGGGGGACACGGGATACCGGAGGACGAGGCGGGAAAGGGAGAACACCGCCAGGTACTGCCGGGCAAGGTGGAGGTTTCAGCCGCCCGGACTATTATAGATAAGATAAGGGCTGCAAAGCGCCCTGTCATCAATGCGGGCAACGGAATCCGCATAGCGGGAGCCCATGATTTGTTCATGGATGTGGCCGAAAAGCTGGGCGTTCCCGTGATTACGGGCTGGGACAGCGAAGATATCATGTATGACACCCACCCCCTGTACGTGGGCCGTGCAGGCAATATGGGGGACAGGCCTGGGAATTTTGCCATTCAAAACAGCGACCTGGTGCTCTCCATTGGAAGCCGTCTGAGTATCCGGCAGGTGGGATATAACTTTGAGACATGGGCCAGGGAGGCTTATGTGATTGTCAATGATATAGATGAGGAAGAGCTGAAGAAGCCGTCAGTCCACAGCGACATGCGGGTCCATGCCGATGCAAAGGATCTTCTGGAACAGCTGGACCTGGTTCTGGACCGCGTTTTGGCAGAGGAAGAGGGAAATCTCCCTGAGAGCGTCAGCCGTCCAGGCAGCAGACAGGTGTTTGACGGAGGAAATGGCCTCAGGGATATGACATGGAGCAGAACCTGCGCCATGTGGAAGGAGAAATATCCTGTTATACTGCCCAAGCACTTTGCCCATACGGATGAGGAACCGGCCAATGTGTACGCGTTTATCCATGCTGTCAGCAGCCGCCTGAGAGAGGGGCAGGTGACGGTGGTGGGCAATGGCTCCGCCTGTGTGGTGGGGGGGCACGCCTATATCATTAAGAAGGGCCAGCGTTTCATCACCAATTCCGCCATTGCCTCTATGGGATATGACCTGCCGGCAGCCATAGGCGCCTGGACCGCTTCCAGGGATAAGGGCTGCTACAGCCAGGGCGGGGACAGAAGCGGGGAGGACCTGATCCTGGTGACAGGGGACGGAAGCATGCAGATGAATCTTCAGGAGCTGCAGACCATCATCCACCACAGAATGGGGATCAAGATATTTGTGATTAACAACGGGGGATACCATTCCATCCGCCAGACCCAGAAGAATTTCTTTGGGGAGCCGCTGATTGGAATCGGCGTGGACAGCGGGGATTTGAGCTTCCCGGCTCTGGATAAGCTGGCGGCGGCCTACGGCTACCCCTACGTGTCAGCAAGGCACAACAGCGAGCTGGGGGAGGCTGTGGAGAAAACCCTGGCGGCAGAGGGACCTGCTATCTGCGAGGTATTCGTGTCCATGGACCAGAACTTTGAACCCAAGTCATCCGCCAAGAGACTGCCGGACGGCACCATGGTGTCGCCGCCCCTGGAGGACCTGTCGCCCTTCCTGCCGGATGAGGAGATGGATGAAAATATGATTATTCCCAGGATCAAGGGATAGACCTGCCAGCAGACCAAAGGACAGGCCTGCCGCGGGGGATCCGGGATAAGAAGGAGTATATGTTATGCGTGTAATCGTAACAGGAGCTACCAGTTTTATCGGAAAGGCTGTTACAAAAGAGCTGCTGGCCGGAGGCCATCATGTATTTGCCGTGGTAAGGCCGGACTCTCCGGGGCGAGGCCGGCTTGAACAGCCCGGGGCGGAAGCCGGGGAAAAGGCAGAAGAAGAGACTGGGGAAGAGACAGGCAATAAGGCCGGAAAAAAAGCTGGAAAAGAAGGGGGGCGCATTACCGTCCTTCCCTTTGCCCTAAAGGACATCGGTAAGCTGGATGCCTGCCCGGAACTGGTCTCCTGTCCGGTTTTAAAATCCCGTTCTGACCTCAAAACAAAGGCAGACCTGTGGCTTCATCTGGGCTGGGAGGGGGCCGGCAGCGCCAACCGCCAGGACCCTCATGTCCAGGCCCGCAACATCGGGTATGCCCTGGATTCCCTTCACACGGCAGCCCGTCTGGGGTGCGTCAGGTTTCTTTTTTGCGGCTCCCAGGCCGAGTACGGCATTGCGGACGGCGTTATGGGCGAGGAGATTTTGTGCCATCCTGTCTCTGAATACGGAAAGGACAAGCTGGAGGTATGCCGCAGGGCAGGGGAAGAGGCAAAGGCCCTGGGGATTGATTATATCCATGCCAGGATATTCAGCGTTTACGGTCCCGGAGACCATCCCTGGTCCCTGGTGTCCACCTGCCTCAATACCTTTCTTAAAGGAGGCAGGATGGAGCTTGGGGAATGTACCCAGCAGTGGAATTTCCTTCATGTGAGGGATGCGGCCAGGGCCCTGACAGGGCTTCTGCTTGCCAAAGTACCGGCCGGCGTGTATAATGTGGCAGGAGAAGACACCCGCCCCCTTAAGTCGTACATTGAACAGATGCACCGGCTCTGCGGTGAAAAGGGCACCTATGAATATGGAAAACGGCCGCCCAATGCAGAGGGAGTGGTATCCCTGGTGCCGGATATCAGGAAGCTTAAGGAAGCAGCAGGATTCGCCCAGGAGATTTCGTTTGAGGACGGAATCAGGGAAATGATTGGATTATATAAGGAGAATTGTCTATGAAACGATGCATCGCCTGCGGCGCCCCGTTATGGGAGACGCCGCTGCTTACGTTAGATAATATGCCTGCCTCGGCCCAGCACATGCCGGATGCACAGGGGGTAAAGGAGGACCGGGGACTGACCCTGGATTTATGCCAGTGCATGGGCTGCGGACTGGTCCAGTTTGACTGTGAGCCGGTGGACTATTACCGGGATGTAATTCGGGCCGGCGGCTTTTCAAAGACCATGGTGGAGCTGCGCAGATACCAGTATAAGCATCTCATTGACAGCTATCATCTGGAGGGAAAGAAATTCATCGAAGTGGGGTGCGGCCAGGGAGAATTCTTAAAGGTTCTGTCGGAATTTCCGGTGGAGGTCCACGGCATAGAGCATGATCCCCACCTGGTGGAGCTGGCAAGGGCCCAGGGGCTGGATGTGACGGAAGGGTTTACGGAGACAGAGGATACGCGGTTTGCCGGCGGGCTGTATGACGTATTCCTGTCCTTTAATTTCCTGGAGCACCAGCCGGACCCCAGCACCATGCTTCAGGCCATATACCGCAACCTGGAGGACGATGCCATGGGGCTTATCACAGTCCCAAGCTTTGAATATATCATGGACCACAACAGCTATTATGAACTGATACGGGACCATCTGGCCTACTACACCTTTGAGACCCTTACCCCCCTTCTGGAGCGCAACGGGTTCCAGGTAGAAGAGTGCGAGGTTATCAACAGGGACACCCTTTCCGTTATTGTAAGGAAGCGTCCGCAGATGGATACGGAGAACCTGCTGGAGTGTTATGTGAATTTGAAACGGGAGATGGAGACTTATATGAAGTATCTGGATGCCTGGGATAAGAAGGTGGCCATCTGGGGAGCCAGCCACCAGGGCTTTACCCTTGCAGCCACTACCAAGCTGGGGGAAAAGGCAAGGTATATCATAGATTCCGCACCCTTTAAGCAGGGAAAGTTTGCCCCCGCGTCCCATCTTCCCATCGTTGGACCGGACCATTTCCATGAACACCCGGTGGATGCCATCATAATCACGGCCCCCGGTTATACGGATGAGATAGCGGCAAGCATACGCCAGAAGTTCGGGACCGCCGTGGAAATCAGGGCCATGCGTTCCAACCATCTGGAGATGGTTTAGGAGGGATGATAACATGCGCGTAGTAATTACCGGAGCAACCGGTTTTATCGGAAGCAATCTGGCCAGGGTGTTTCTGGAGCAGGGGGCCCATGTGTACGCCCTGGTGCGTCCGGGTTCCCTTCATCTGGACGCCCTTCCTGTTCATGAGAGACTGCATACAGTGGCCTGCGACCTGGCCCATGTTTTGGAATGCGTCCCTGAGGTGGGACATGCAGACGGCTTTTTCCATATGGCCTGGGGAGGTGTGAACCGGGAGGAGATAGACTCGCCGGAGGTTCAGGCCCGCAATGTGGCAGGCTCCCTGGACTGTGTGGAGGCAGCCGGACGTCTGGGATGCCGGGTATTCATGGACGCTGGTTCCAGAGTGGAATACGGGGCTGTTGACGGAATCATGGAAGAGGAAGCGCCCTGCCGTCCCATCAATGAATACGGAAAGGCAAAATGGGAGTTTTACCAGAAGGCAGCTCCCCTTTGCAGCCGTCTGGGCCTTCACTATTACCATCTGAGATTTTTCAGTGTGTATGGCTGCGGGGATCATCCGTGGTCCATCATATCCACCCTGGTGCGGGATTTAAGGCAGGATAAGAAGGTTTCCCTGAGCGCGTGCAGGCATATGTGGAATTTTATGTATATTGAGGATGCGGTACAGGCAGTATATGAATTATACAGGCAGGCCGTAAATGAAGAACCTGGTTTAAAAAAGGACAATTTGCGCAGTCCCATAAGCGCTATTGTCAACATAGCCAGCCAGGATACCAGGCCCCTCCGGTCCTTTGTTGAGGAAATCCATGATATCGTAGGATTTAAGGGAACGCTGGAGTACGGGACCTTTGTACAGGCCAAAGAGGGCGCCCTGTCCATCCGGCCTGACATTACCAGACTTAAGAGACTCACAGGCGGCAGATGGCAGGAGCGCTATACCTTCCGCCAAGGCATCGAAGAAACCATAGAGAAAGAAGAAGCATAGAGAGATATGAAGAAAATCAGCGTATTGATTCCCTGTTATAATGAAGCGGAAAATGTAGGCCCTATCAGCAGGGCAGTGACGGAAATCCTGGAAAAAGAGCTGCCGCAGTATGACTATGAGCTGGTATTCATTGATAATGATTCCACAGACGGCACCAGGGATATCATCCGGGGCCTGTGCGCGGACAACCCGCGCATCAAGGCCATACTCAATGCCCGGAATTTCGGCCAGTTCAATTCCCCCTATTACGGAATGCTCCAGGTCACCGGAGACTGCGTCATTGAGATGGTGGCGGATTTCCAGGACCCTGTGGAAATGATACCTAAATACATCCATGAGTGGGAGAAGGGATATAAAATCGTTATCGGCATCAAGACCAGCAGCAAGGAAAACCGTCTGATGTACTGGCTCAGAAGCTGCTATTACAAGACCATCAAGAAATTGTCGGATGTGGAGCAGATTGAGCATTTTACCGGTTCCGGTCTCTATGACAGGGAGTTCATCGAGGTCTTACGCAACCTGGATGACCCCACTCCTTTCCTCAGGGGAATCGTGGCTGAGCTGGGATACCGCCGCAAGGAGATTCCCTATGAGCAGCCGCGCCGCAGGGCGGGCAAGACCCATAATAACTTTTATCGTCTGTATGACGCCGCCATGCTCAGCGTTACTTCCTATACAAAAGCAGGCCTGCGTCTGGCTACGATTTTCGGCAGCATATGCGCTGTTGTCAGCATGCTCATCGCCATGGTCTACCTGGTAATGAAGCTGATTTGGTGGGACCGTTTTCCGGCAGGCATGGCGCCCATGCTGATCGGAATGCTGTTTTTGGGGTCGGTACAGCTGTTCTTCATCGGTTTTCTGGGAGAGTATATCATGAGTATTAACCAGCGGGTGATGAAGCGGCCCCTGGTTATTGAGGAAGAGCGTATTAATTTTAACGAGGAAGAGAAAAAGGGCGGTAATGAAGCATGAAATATAAGATAGACGTGGTACGCATCCGGGAGAATTCCATTACCCTTAACGGATGGGCTATAGGTAAATCCCCTGACAGCAAGGCCACCTTCCGGGTGGAGGATGAGAAGCGCCAGCCGGTAAAATTTAAGCATGTAAATACCCGCAGGGATGATGTGAGCCAGATATATTTTAAGAAGGTCTATGACCGGGAATTTGGATTTGACATCCAGTTTCCCTATGAGCGGGGGAAGGATTATTACCTGCTGATCCGCTGTGAGGGACGCCAGGCAAAAATCAAGTACAATGAGGAACTGATTGCCAGGCGGGCCAGCGTGGCCCACAAGCGCATGGAGAAGCTTAAGGACCTGATGAACATGGAGACAGTCCATGTGGCCATGGATTTTTGGAAGGAGCATGGCCTTAAGGCCCTTGTGGTCAAGTCAAAGCACAAGCTGCAGGGAATTGACAATGATTATGATTACAGCGAGTGGTATGAGCTGACCAAACCAACGGACGAGGAGCTGGCGGAGCAGAGAAAGCATTTATTTGACTTTGAGCCCATGCTGTCTGTTGTGATTCCCGCCTATAAGACCCCGGAGCGCTATCTCAGGGAAATGCTGGACTCTATCATGGAACAGACCTATACAAACTGGGAGATATGTGTTGCAGACGGAAGTCCCAGGGGTGAGGGGCTGGAGCGTGTGCTTAAGAAGTACGCGGACCGTGACCGGCGTGTGCGCTATGAGATTCTGGGCAGCAACCGCGGAATCTCAGGCAATACCAATGCAGCCCTGGATATGGCCAGGGGAGACTTTGTCATCCTGGCCGATCATGACGATACGCTTCCTCCCAATGCTTTTTATGAGGTCGTGAAGGCAATCAATGAAAATCCCGACTGCCAGGTTATTTATTCTGATGAAGATAAGCTGGACATGGATGGAAAGGCCCTGTTTGACCCTCATTTCAAACCGGATTTCAACCCGGATTTGCTGACCAGCGTCAATTATATATGCCATCTGTTCGTCATAAGGCAGGATTTGTTAAAGCAGGTGGGCGGATTCCGCCAGGAGTTTGACGGCGCCCAGGATTATGATTTCATTTTCCGGTGTACGGAGGCGGCAAAGAGGGTATACCATATTCCAAAGGTCCTCTATCACTGGCGCTGCCATCAGAATTCCACGGCCAGCAACCCGGAGAGCAAGATGTATGCCTTTGAGGCCGGATCCAGAGCCATCATGGCCCACTATGAGCGTATGGGAATTCCGGCAGTGAAGGTGGAGAAGGGCGTGGATTACGGCATTTACCATACCACCTTTGAGATACAGGGGGAACCTCTGGTGTCTGTCATCATCCCCAACAAGGACCACAGCCAGGACCTGGATGTGTGCGTGCGGTCCCTGATGGAGAAATCGTCATACCGGAACCTGGAATTCATTATCGTGGAAAATAACAGTTCCCAGAAGGAAACCTTTGCCTACTATGATAAGATGCAGGCGGAGCACACCAATTTCCGGGTGGTTACCTGGAAGGAGGGCTTCAACTATTCAGCCATCAATAATTACGGAGCCTCCTTTGCAAAGGGTGAATACCTGCTGCTGCTCAACAATGACACGGAGCTGATTGAAGAGGACAGTATAAATGAAATGCTGGGATTCTGCCAGAGGGAGGATGTGGGCATTGCAGGAGCCAGACTTCTCTATGGGGATGACACCATACAGCACGCCGGAGTGGTCATAGGCTTTGGCGGCATTGCGGGCCATACATTTATCGGACTTCATAAGGCCGAGAACAGCTATTTCCACAGAGCCATGTGCGCCCAGGACTACAGCGCCGTCACGGCGGCCTGCCTCATGACAAAGAAATCCGTCTTTGACCAGGTGGGAGGTTTGAGCCCGGAGCTGGCAGTGGCCTTTAATGACATTGATTACTGCATGAAAGTACGCGCCCTGGGGAAAATGGTAGTGTATGCGCCTTATTCATGCTTTTACCACTATGAATCCAAGTCCAGAGGACTGGAGGATACGCCTGAAAAGATAGCCCGCTTTAACCGGGAGGTGGCCATTTTCGTACGGAAGTGGCCTGATATCATTCAAAATGGCGACCCCTGCTACAACCCCAACCTGACGCTGCGCAAATCTAATTTCGCGCTCAGGGACCTTCTGAAGGAAAAAATAGGTGAGCCTTATGACCTTAAGGTTTACGAACAGTTTGCGCCGGAGGACGATACGAAAGCACATGAGTGACCATAGAAATGATTATGAAGCAGAATGCGATTATAAAGCGGGACGCGGCAATGAAGCGGGATGCGATAATAAAGCAGGATGCGGCAATGAAGCGGGACGTGGCAATGAAACCGGCCGAAGAACAGGCAGGCGCAGAAAGGTAACCATCGTCATACCCAATTATAACGGGCTTAAGTTTATGGAACCCTGTTTCAAAGCTCTCAGCATGCAGATTTGCCGGGATTTTGACATCCTGGTGGTGGACAACGGTTCCACAGACGGAAGCGTGGAGTGGCTGAAGGAGCAAGAGATTCCGGCCATTTTCCTGCCGGAGAACACCGGGTTCTCAGGCGCGGTGAATGTGGGCCTTAAGGCGGCGGCGACTCCCTATGTGATTCTGCTCAACAATGACACGGAGCCGGACTTCCACTATGTGG
>ERZ1504235.654-NODE-654-length-8749-cov-2.855303_pt1 | contig 8749 bp, 10 predicted proteins | sample MGYA00572401_ERZ1504235 | MGnify/ENA primary metagenome ERZ1504235 (study PRJEB39906, sample SAMEA3182079) | gut metagenome | biome: human; feature: gut; material: Stool; isolation source: human stools | place: Canada | collected 2012-11-20 ...
GTAGGAGGGGAAGAAGGTGACGTTCTTGTCGGTGGACTTCCAGGTGGCGTCCGCCAGGAACTTGCCCAGGGTCATGACGCCCTGGCCGCCGAAGCCGGCCACGCAGAGATTGGTTTCCATGTTCGCTCTCCTCCTTTAGCGGTCGCGGACGACGCCCAGCGGGAACTCGGGCAGCATCTTCTCTTCGATGTACTCCAGGGACTTCATGGGATCCAGGCCCCAGTTGGTGGGGCAGCTGGTGACGATCTCCACCATGGAGAAGCCCTTGCCGTCCAGTTGGTTCTGGAAGGCCTTGTGAATGGCCTGCTTGGTCTTGTTGACGTTGGCGGGGGTGTTGCAGCTGGTGCGAACCAGGTAGGCGGGGGCGGTGAGCTGGTTGAGAATCTCACACATGTGCATGGGATAGCCGTGCTCCTTGGGATCGCGGCCGTGGGGGACGGTGGAGGCCTTCATGCCAACCAGGGTGGTGGGGGCCATCTGGCCGCCGGTCATGCCGTAGATGCCGTTGTTGATGAAGATGACGGTGATGTTCTCCCCCCGGTTGGCGGCGGAGATGGACTCGGCCAGGCCGATGGAGGCGAAGTCACCGTCGCCCTGGTAGGTGAAGACCAGGCTGTCCGGGTTGGAGCGCTTCATGCCGGTGGCCACGGCGCAGGCGCGGCCGTGGGGCGCGGTGGTGTTGTCGTAGGCGATATAGTCCATGTGCAGGCCGCAGCAGCCGATGCCCAGGACGCAGGCGGCGCGGTCCACCAGATCCATCTCCTCCAGCACCTCACCGATGAGCTTGATGACGGTGGAGTGCATACAGCCGGGGCAGAAGCCGGAGACCTTGTCCTCCTGGATGGTTTTTGTTCTTCCGTAGATCTTTTCCATCTTACTTGCCCTCCATGATCTTCTTGACCGCGGCAAGGACCTTGTCGCGGCTCATGATGTTGCCGCCGGAGCACAGGCACGTCTCGATGAGGCAGCGGTCCTTCACAGCCACCGCCACGTCGTCCACGAACTGGGCGGGGATGGACATCTCCACGTCCAGCACCGCCTTCACCTTGCTGTAGTCAATGTGGTCGTAGGCGGCGTAGGGGAAGGGGTGGACGGTGATGGGGCGGATCAGGCCGGCCTTGACGCCCTGGGCGCGGAGCAGCTCCACCGCGGACTTGCAGATGCGGGCGGAGATGCCGTAGGCGGTGAGCACCACCTCGGCATCCTCCAGCCGGTACTCCTCCACCTGCACATCCTTCTTCCAGGACTCGTACAGGGCGGCGGCATCCTCGTTGGCCTTCTGCATGTCGCTGGTCAGCCAGTGGCCCGGCTGGATCCAGGCGCGGTGGGCGTAGTCCAGCTTGTGGCCCACGCAGGCCCAGCCCTGCTTGGACGCCTTGAGGGCGGCCACCTCCTCCTCGCTCTTCATCCCGGGCAGCACCACCGGCTCCATCATGGTGCCGATGACGCCGTCGGCCAGGATGAGCACCGGGTTGCGGTCCCGGTCGGCGTAGTCAAAGGCGGCGTAGGTCATGTCCACCGCCTCCTGGACGGTGGAGGGGGCGAAGACCATCATCTGGAAGCCGCCGTTGCCGCTGGCCTTGGTGGCCTGGAAGTAGTCCATCTGGGCGGGCTGGATGGAGCCGACGCCCGGGCCGCCCCGGGAGATGTTGGCGTACACCATGGGGATGCGGGCGGCGGCGCAGTAGGAGATGCCCTCGCTCTTCAGGGCGATTCCGGGGGAGGAGGAGGAGGTCATGGCCCGCACGCCGGCGGAGGCGGCGCCGTACACCATGTTCACCGAGGCCACCTCCGACTCGCCCTGGACGAACACGCCGCCCACCTCGGGCATGCGACGGGAAAAATACTCGGGAATCTCGTTCTGCGGGGTGATGGGATAGCCGGCAAAGAACCGGCAGCCCGCCCGCACGGCCGCCTCGGCGATGGCCTCGCAGCCCTTCATAAATACGCGTGACATATTGCCTTCCTCCCCTTACTTGTAGATCTCGATGGCCCCGTCCGGGCACATGCGGCCGCAGATGGCGCAGCCGATGCAGTCCTCCGGGCGCACGGGCACCACGTACTCATAGCCCTTGGAGTTGACGCTTGTGCCGATCTCCAGCACCTGCTTGGGGCAGAACTTCACGCAGTAGCCGCAGCTCTTGCAGCGCTCCGCCACAATTTCCACTTTTGCCATACTGACATCTCCTTCTTGCATATTGCATCTTGCAAACTATTGAATAGGGGGCTTACGGTGCGTCCGGCTCCGGCCCGGCCGCCCAGGGATAGGTCAGCCACAGGCGGATGGGGAGCACCGGGCAGGGCAGCCCCTCCGGCAGGGCGGCGCACAGCTCCCGGCGGACGCACAGGTAATCCACCAGCTTGTAGGGGCTCACCAGCTCCCAGAGCCTCCGGGCGCCCTCCGCCACGTCGGCGGGGGTGGTCTCCGGCCCAAGGTTGGGGTTGCCCACCAGCCGCAACCGGGCCAGCTCCACATGGGAGACTCCCAGGGTCTCCCCCAGCACCTGGTCAATGTGCTCCAGGGTGGCCGACCAGGGGCGGAAGGGGTTGATCACGTAATACACCGTAGTGCCGTCCCGGTTGAGCAGGGGGGCATATCCCCCGATGGAGCGGGCGCCGATGTAGTCGCCCCCCACGTCCAGCACGGCGCAGCAGTGCGGATCGTTCAGCCGCTGCCGCACGCCGCCGGTCAGGGTGGGGGCATCCATGAACTGGGCCTCGTAGTGGACCTCCACCCCCAGCGCCTCCAGGGCCTCGCGCCGGTCTCTGGAGCGGAAGAGGGGCTTGGTCATGTCCAGGTCAAAGAAGTGGACGGGTTTGCCACCCAGTTCCGCCAGTGCCTGGGCGAAATTAAGGGCAATCTCGCTTTTGCCGCTGCCCGCCTCGCCCAGGAAAACAACATTGCTGCTGGAAGTCATATCCAGAAGACTGGATACTGAGGTTTGCTGTGCCATGGATACCTCCTATAATCAAACAAGATATAATTTGTATCTTGCAAGATTTGTGAGTTAAGAATACCACACTTTTTTTAAATTGCAAGGGGGGTGGACCAGGTTTGGAAAAAGTGTCAAAATTGAGTGTATTGATTTGGGAAAAACGCTGGCCGGGCTTGTCTTTTAAAGCGGACGCTGTTATAATATCTTGCAAGAAATGAAATGGAAGGAGACGAAACCATGGCGGCGATCAAAAAGCGCTCCCTGGTGGATCAGGTGTATGAAATGCTGCGCGGCGATATCATCACGCTGCGGCGTCCCTTGGGCAGCAAGTTGAATGTCAATGAGCTTCAGGATGAGCTGGGCGTGAGCTGCACCCCCATTCGGGAAGCGGTAAACAGGCTCCAGCAGGAGGGACTGGTGGTCTACGAGAACAACGTGGGCGCCCACATCCTGGACTTGGACCAGCACGACATCACGGAGATTGAACAGCTGGCCATGACCCTCCACTGTGCTGCCATCCGCTTGGCCATGGCGCATGGCGACCGGGCCGCAATCGTGACAGGGCTGGAAAAGTACCTGGAGGAGTACCGGCGGGCGAGGAATGTACAGAGCGAGGTTATGGCGGTTAACCGTTTTGTGGGGACCTTTTACGCACACTGCGGCAATCGCCGGCTGGATGCGAATATGATCTCCATACAGGGCCAGCAGTTGCTGCTGCGGTATATCTATGCCGACTGCCTTACCGAGCGCGGCAGCCATGCGGAGGACTTTGAAGGCATGCTGGAGGCGGCCCGGAGGGGGGATGCCGAGGAGGTCTGCGTCTGTCTGCAACGGAACACCGACCGGTGTATTCCGGTTCTGATGGAGTATGTCCTGAAGGAGAAAGCGGCCCGGTAACACGCCGCAGAAAATGGAGGCCAGAGTAAGCAGCGCCGCCGATCCCAACGGATCGGCGGCGCTGCTGCTTGCGCTGTATTCAACAGATGGACCGGAATACGTCCAGCAGGTGGGGCAGGGCGGGATTCTGGTTGTCCTCGTTCCACATCAGGCGGACGTTGGCGAAGGGAACCCCCAGCAGGGGGATAAAAGCCACCTTGCCCTGGCAGAGACAGGCCATATCATCGCTGAGGGTAGAGATTCCAATACCGCAGGAAACCAAGGTGAGCAGAACCGGCACATGAGTGGCCTCCGCCACCACATGGGGGGCGAAGCCTGCATCAGCCGCCGTCTTCCAGATAAAATCGTGGCCGGGGATGGAGGCGGTGCGGGCCATGACCACAAACGGCTCGTCCTTCACCTCTTCCATCCGTATGCTGCCACGGGAGGCCAGCGGGTGGTCCAAAGCGGTGATGATGCACTGGTGGTTTTTGTGCAGCAGGATGGAGGGGGACTCCTGCCCGGAGGGCATTGGCATATAGTTCAGGATGGCGTCCACCTCTCCACGCTCCAGCGCGGACAGCAAGCTGGAGTGGCTATAGCCACGGATAAGCAGCGAGACATGGGGATAGGCCGTGCGAAAGCGCTGATAGAGTGTGGGCAGCTTTGGTTCGAAGGTGTCCCGCATGATGCCCAGGGTCAGGGAACCGCGATAGCCCTCCTGGGCCAGCCGGGCGGCCACCACGCTGCCCCGGTATTCGTCCAGAATTTTCGGACATTTTTTGAAAAACACCGTGCCGGCCGGGGTGAGGGTTACGCTGCGGGAGTTGCGGTAGAAAAGCTGAAGGTCCAGCTCTTTTTCCAATGCGGAAATCAGCCGGCTCAGGGCCGGCTGGGCCATGAACAGGTCGTCTGCCGCCTGGGTAAAATTGAGACGCTGTGCCAGCACCATGAAACACTCCAGTTGATTTAGAGTCACTGGGAATCCCTCCACACGTTCAATAAGTTGGGGATATCAGTATATCAAAATTCGTGCGGCTTGTCACGACCTGTTTGCTATGCAAAAGCATAGCAAAATTGGCCATGTGCCGCTTACAGCGGCACGGCCATGAGATGACAGCGCGTGGGACGGGACGGCCCACATGCGCAAGGACCTCATGCGTCTAAGCCTTTGCATAGTTTCGTAGTGCGCACTGTGCGCACGAAGTTTTATGCAGTTAGGAGATAGTAGCCATATGGTAACTGTGCATCAATTCATGGTTAGCCACAGAGAGACGCCTTTGTTTTTGTGCAAAACAAACAATACTAAAGCTGTTTAATTCCTCTATATGAAAAATTAGAGTCGGATTGCAGTAATCTAATCGAAAGCTGCATTTCAGCCATACAAAACCGGCATTTTACACAAAGGCAAAGAACGGGTAATATGCAGGGGAAACGAAGGCAAACTAAACTTTTTGCTTTTCAGAAGAAGGAAGTACAGATGAAAATTTTGGGTATTTCCGGCGGTATGCGCAACGGCAGCAACGACGGTATGTGCATCGAGGCCCTGATGGGGGCCAAGGAGATGGGCGCCGAGGTGGAGTTCATCCAGCTGCAGAACCTGCACATCGAGCACTGCACCGGCTGCACCGCCTGCGTGCAGAGCGTGCTGGGCGGCCGCGGCGGCAAGTGCGTGCTGAAGGACGACTTTGACTGGCTGCTGGACAAGATGCTGGACGCCGACGGCATTGTCTTCTCCACCCCCATCTTTGAGAAGGGCGCCACCGGCCTCTTCCACACGATTACCGACCGCTTTGGCCCCCGCATGGACCGCGGCAACAACATCATCGGCACCAAGATCGCCGAGGAGACCGGCGGCACCGCCCCCGATCCCCGCATCCTGAAGGACAAGGTAATCTCCTTCATGTCCGTGGGCGGCTCCGACTGGGTGACGCGCACCCAGTGCGACGCCGGCATGCTGGCCCTGACCCCCATGTGGAAGGTCATTGACAACGAGGTGTTCCCCTGGGCACTGTCCATCCTGGTGGAGGACGAGCGGGTGGCCCGCGCCCACCAGATCGGCCGCAACATCGCCGAGGCCGCCAAGGACATCGAGCACGCTCAGTACCAGGGCGACACCGGCGTGTGCCCCCACTGCCACAGCCGCAACTTCCACCTGCAGGACGGCAAGGCCATCTGCTGCCTGTGCGGCATGGAGGGCGAGATCCACAACGAGGGCGGCAAGTACTCCTTCACCTTCCCCGCCGAGCAGCTGGAGCACGCCCACGACACCCTGTCCGGCAAGTTCATCCACGGCAACGACATCAAGGAGAACACCGGCAAGAAGATTGCCAACATGCAGACCGAGAAGTACAAGGCCCGCCAGGCCGCGTACCGCGCCTTTATCACCGCCACCGTGCCCGAGAAGGGCTGAGAAGGAGGGTTCGGGATGTCCGTGGAATTTCGTCCCATGCGCAGCGTCATCTATGTGGACGTCTGCAGAGAGGAGTACCGCCACCGCCTTCAGCACTGGCTGTACGGCCACCATATTCAGGATTCCATCTCCAACTTCGGCCCCTATGTGACCAAGTACGCCTTCTACAACGCCCTGCCCGTGCCCCCGGAGGGGGAGCGCTTCGGCACCCGGCGGATGCAGATGACCGAGCACTACTGGCTGGTCAACGAGATGGAGCCTGAGATGCGCAACAAGGCCATTGCCGAGTATATGCCCATGGACGTGCTGCGCTGGCAGGGCTGCGTGCCCGACACCGACGAGACCCCCCACGAGAACCTGGACGGCGACGTGGGCCGCTCCATCGGCGGCGACAACGGCTGCCCGCCCTTCGTCTTTGCCCATGTGCCCATCTCCTGGGAGGAGGACTTCAAGGGCAAGGGCCGCATGGTGTGCGACGGCCCCAACTACCGCTGGCAGTTCGTCATCCAGTACCCCGACGGCGTCAGCGAGGAGGAGGGCGAGCGCTGGTTCCATGAGGAGATCGTCCCCTACTTCCAGGCCCGGCCGGAGGTCAACCGCTTCCTGTCCAGCCGGATCTACCACGACGTGGTGGGCTGCACCTTCCACCGCCTGGTGGAGCTGTGGTTCGATGGCCCCGAGGAGTGGTATCAGGCGGCGGTGGAGGGCGCCAAGGCCCTGCCCAAGCCCGTCTGGGCGCAGCAGGAGCGCTTCCCCTTCCTGAAATCCAACTTCAACATTGTGGGCATGTTCCTCACCGACATCCCCACCAGCGACAACCTGACCCAGTTCCGCGGCTACATCACCATGCGTTAAGCGCCTTCCGCCCCGGGCGGAGCGACGCGCCGGCCTCCCGCCGGGGGGCCGGAAACACAAAAGGATGGAGGGATTCCCCATGTTCCGCAAGGATCAATTCGGTATTGTCTTCAACACCATTTTCTCGCTTATGTTCGCCATCTTTCTGCCCCTTTACATCGACGGCAGCAACATGTTCCGGGAGGCGGGCGCCATCCTCTGGGGGCCGCTGGTTCAGCAGCTCACCAAGGACTTCATCCCCGGCTTCGCCGTGGCCTTCGCCATCGGCACCTACATTGATCTCAAGGCCATGGGCGACGGCTTCGCCCGGCTGTGCGGGGTCAAGAATGAAAACGGCCTGCTGTTCCACATTTTGCGGGTGGCCTCCATTACGTTCGTCATGGCCGTGCTGATGAGCCTCGTCATGATGTTCCTGGCCGTGGGCTACACCATGCCGGCGGGCGCCTTCTTCATGGCCTATCTGATGAGCTTCCCCCTGACCTACGTGGTGGCCCTGGTGGTGGCGTTCATCACCTTCGCCTTCGGTATGCCGCTGACCATCGCCCTGTGCCGGAAGCCCCCCAAGATGCCGGCCCATCCCTAATCAAACAGCGATCTGGGCGCACCAGCTTCGGGTGCGCCTGGATCCATTTCCAAGGAGGTACGTTATGTCAGTTCCCTTTTACGCCAAAAGCCCGGAGAACCAGGGCTATATCAAGAACATGGAGGTCGTGGGCTTCTGCGATCTGAACGGCGTCAACGCCTTCCAGATGGCCCTCCATAAGACCGACGACGGGCGCTATTACATGTACTGCGGCTCCTTCCGCGGCCCCGGCTGGAACGTGGTGGACGTGACCGACCCCACCCAGCCCAAGGTGGTCAACTGGCTGGAGGCCTGCGATCCCAAGGAGTACCCCGCCACCAACACCCCCAAGATTCAGGTGGCCGACGGCCTGATGATCGGCGCCACCGGCGGCGGCGTCTCCTTCCTCCACGGCTGCAAGCCCGGCGACAAGAGCCTGGGCAGCCTGCAGATCTTCGACATCAAGACCGATCCCGTCCACCCCAAGCTGCTGGGCAAGTGGGAGACCGGCGTGGAGAACGGCATGGGCGTGCACCGCTTCTTCTACAACGGCGGGCGCTACGTCCACCTGTCTGCCGACTGCCCGGGCTACACCGGCAACATCTACCGCATCCTGGACATCATCGACCCCACCCACCCGGTGGAGGTGGGACGCTGGTGGGTGCCCTGTCAGTTCACCGACGGCCTGAAGGAGGGCGAGTACCCGGTGGACGGCCCCCAGCACTGGGAGTTCATGGACTGGCCCCAGCTCCACGGGCCTCCGTTCGTGGTGGGCAACCTGGCCTATCTGTCCTACTACTGCGAGGGCCTCATCATCCTGGACATCTCCGACATCACCCGGCCCAAGAAGATCGGCCAGCTCCAGTTGAAGGGCCCCTTCTCCGGCAAGTTCGCCGGCGCCCGCACCCACACCTGCCTGCCCCTGCCCGGCCGCAGCTTCCTGGTGGCCACCAACGAGGGCGAGCGCTTCCCCTTCTACAACAAGGAGATTCTCACCACCGGCCCCCGCAAGGGCGCCCAGCCCATGAACAACCTGCACATGATCGACATCTCCGATCCTGTCTCTTATACACATCTGACGCTGCCGACGAATAGAGAGGTGTAGAT
>ERZ1504235.813-NODE-813-length-7871-cov-2.893424_pt1 | contig 7871 bp, 7 predicted proteins | sample MGYA00572401_ERZ1504235 | MGnify/ENA primary metagenome ERZ1504235 (study PRJEB39906, sample SAMEA3182079) | gut metagenome | biome: human; feature: gut; material: Stool; isolation source: human stools | place: Canada | collected 2012-11-20 ...
CTGTGGGAGACCTATGAGCTGTCCCATGAGGCCGCCCGCGCCCAGCGGGTGGAGCTGGAGAGCGTCCCCAAGGCCCAGCGCCGGGTGGGCGAGCTGAAAAAGGCGATCTCCGGCTTGGGCAATATCAACCTGGATGCCATTGAGGAGTTCCAGCGGGTCAACGAGCGGTACACCTACCTGACCGACCAGCGGGACGACGTGCTCAAGTCCAAGAAGGAGCTGGAGGGCATCATCGCCGACATCACCGAGGAGATGAAAACCATCTTCGCCCGGCAGTTTTCCGTCATCAACGAGGCGTTCCAGCAGACCTTTACCGAGCTGTTCGGCGGCGGCAAGGCCACCCTGGAGCTGGAGGACCCGGAGGACATCCTCAACTGCGGCATTGAAATCCGGGTGCAGCCCCCCGGAAAGGCCCTCAAGGTGCTCTCCCTCCTCTCCGGCGGCGAGAAGGCCTTCGTGGCCATCGCCCTTTACTTCGCCATTCTGAAGGTGCGGCCCACCCCTTTCTGCGTCATGGACGAGATCGAGGCCGCCCTGGACGACGCCAACGTGGTGCGCTTCGCCCGCTACATGCGCCAGATGGCGGACAAGACCCAGTTCATCGTCATCACCCACCGCCGCGGCACTATGGAGGAGGCCGACGTGCTCTACGGCGTCACCATGCAGGAGCAGGGCGTGAGCCGGATACTGACCATCAACCTGAACGATGTGGAGAAGGAATTGCACATCAAATGACGCCGGACGCGGCGGACGGCAACACCCAGCAGGGGCAGGCCGCACCTGTGCCGCAGGATATGAGCAGACCCCGGCGAAGCCCAGTGAAACGGGTTCGCCGGGGAGAGGAGACGCAAGGGAGCGGGCGAGGAATTTCCGCCTGCGGGAGTTCCGAGCGAAGCGGACTTTGCGTCGACGAAGGAGCAGGGCGTGAGCCGGATTTTGACCATCAATCTGAACGACGTGGAGAAGGAGCTGCACATCAAGTGACAGAGCTTCCAAAGCGGATTCACCCGCGTCTGAGCGGATACGATTATAGCCGAAGCGGGGCGTATTTTCTCACCCTCTGTACCCAAAACCGGGCCCCCATCCTGAGCGAGATTGTAGGGCGCGGCATCCCTGACGCGCCGCTGGTACAGTTGTCGGAGACCGGCCGGTGCGTTCAGGACGCGATGGACTATCTGGCCGGACATGACGCCCAAATTCAGATTGCGGCGTCGGTCATCATGCCAAATCATGTTCACATTTTGCTGTGCGTCTGCGGGGAGGGAAACGGCGCGTCAGGGATGCCGCGCCCTACGGGGATGCGCGTGCCGAGTTTTGTCTCCTCTCTCAAGCGCTACACCAACCGCGTGTGCGGCCGCTCGCTCTGGCAGGCATCCTATTACGACCACATCATCCGGGATGAGAACGACCTTCTCAACCACTGGAGCTACATCGAGCATAACCCCGCCCGCTGGGCGGAGGATGAATACCATGTTTGAACGACGAAAGGAACCGACACCACATGGGCTTTTTTGAAAAGATCAAGGCGGGGCTGACCCGCACCAAGGAGAACATCGGACACTCCTTCGACCAGCTCTTCGCCGGAGAGCTGAACGACGACTTCTACGACGAGCTGGAGGAGACGCTGATTCTGGGCGACATGGGGGTGGAGACCACCATGAAGGCCGTGGAGGAGCTGCGCCGCCGGGTGAAGGCGGAGAAGATCAAGGATATGGAGGGGGCGCGGGCGTGCCTGCGCCAGGTGCTCACCGACATGCTCCAGGTGGGGGAGCCGGAGCTGAGGCTGGACACCGCCCCGTCGGTGGCCCTGTTTATCGGCGTCAACGGCGTGGGCAAGACCACCACCATCGGCAAGCTGTCCGCCCGGATGAAGGGGGAGGGCCGCCGGGTGCTGATGGCCGCCGCCGATACCTTCCGGGCCGCCGCCGCCGACCAGCTCGAGATCTGGAGCGAGCGCAGCGGCGTGGAGCTCGTCCGCCAGTACGAGGGGGCCGATCCTGCGGCGGTGGTCTTTGACGCCCTGTCCGCCGCCAAGGCCCGCAGTGCAGACGTGGTGCTCATCGACACCGCCGGGCGGCTGCACAACAAGCAGAACCTGATGAACGAGCTGAACAAGATCAGCCGCGTCGTGGACCGGGAGCTGCCCGGCTGCGACCGGGAGACCCTGCTGGTGCTGGACGCCACCACCGGACAGAACGGCCTGATCCAGGCCAAGCAGTTTAAGGAGGCCGCGGGCATCACCGGCATCGTCCTGACCAAGCTGGACGGCTCGGCCAAGGGCGGCATTGTCATTGCCATCGCCCAGGAGCTTCAGGTGCCGGTGAAATTCATCGGCGTGGGGGAGGGCATCGACGACCTGATGCCCTTTGAGGCGGAGAAATTTGTCGAAGCCCTTGTTTAAAAAGCAGTATGGGCCGGTGCCCTCATCGGCCCGCATATTGGAGATTGGAGGCCGTAACATGGCGAGAATCGACGGACGGGCGGCGGATCAGCTCCGGCCCGTGGAGATCATCCCCAACATCAATCAATTTGCGGAGGGCTCCTGCCTGATCCGCTGCGGCAGCACCCATGTGCTCTGCTGTGCCAGCGTGGAGGAGGGCGCGCCCCGCCACGTCCCCGAGGGGGAGGGCTGGGTCACCGCCGAGTATTCCATGCTGCCCCGGGCCAACCGGGAGCGCTCCCGGCGGGATATCGCCAAGCTGAAGCTGTCCCCCCGCTCCGCGGAGATCCAGCGGCTCATCGGCCGCGCCCTGCGGGCCTGCGTGGACATGAAAAAGCTGGGAGAGCGCACCATTACGATCGACTGCGACGTACTCCAGGGGGACGGCGGCACCCGCACCGCCTCCGTCACCGGCGGGTTTGTGGCGTTGAGTCTGGCCCTGCACAAGCTGGTGATGGACGGTGTCCTGCCAGAGATGCCGCTGACCAACTGTGTAGCGGCGGTGTCCGCCGGCATCGTGGGGGACGAGCCCATGCTGGACCTGTGCTATGAGGAGGACTCCCACGCCCAGGTGGATCTCAACTGCGTCATGACCGGCGCGGGGGAGCTGGTGGAGCTCCAGGGCACCGGCGAGGGCCGGCCCTTCACCATCGTGGAGCAGCGCGCCCTGGTGGAGCTGTGCGCCAAGGGCATCCGGGAGCTCCAGAACATTCAGAGACAAGTGTTGGGGGGCTAAATGTATGAAACTGGTATTGGCCAGCAAGAACGCCCATAAGCTGGTGGAGATGAGGGACATCCTCTCCCAGCTGGGGGTGGAGGTGGTGCTGGAGTCCGAGGTGGGCGTCGACGTGGACGTGGAGGAGACCGGCGCCACCTTTGAGGAAAACGCCTTTTTGAAGGCCCGCGCGGTGATGGAGGCCTCCGGCCTGCCCGCCATCGCGGACGACTCCGGCCTGTGTGTGGACGCACTGAACGGCGCGCCCGGCGTGTACTCCGCCCGCTACGGCGGGCTGGAGCTGGACGACGTGGGCCGCTACCGGCTCCTGCTGGAGAACATGCGGGGGCAGATGGACCGGCGGTGCCGCTTTGTCTCCGCCATCTGCTGCTGCTTTCCCAACGGGGACCGGGTGGAGGCCAGGGGGGAGTGCCCCGGCACCCTGGCCTACGCCCCCAAGGGGGAGGACGGCTTCGGCTATGACCCCATTTTCTTTGTCCCCACCCTGAAAAAGACCTTTGCGGAGCTCTCCCCGGCGGAGAAGAACGCCATCTCCCACCGGGGGAATGCGCTCACGGCCTTTCGGGAGAAGCTGGAGCAGTATCTGAACAAGTAAAATGCCTTCCCGCAGGAGGGCAGATCAAAAGGAGACCGGTCTATGGAAGAACTGACAAGCAAACAGCGGGCCCAGCTCAGGGGCCTGGCCAACAGCATCGACACCATCCTGCATGTGGGCAAGGACGGCATCGGGGACAACCTGGTGAAGCAGGCCGACGACGCCCTGGAGGCCCGGGAGCTCATCAAGGGCAAGGTTCTGGAGAACAGCCTGCTGAGTAGCCGGGAGGCGGCCGAGGCCCTGGCGGAGGCCACCCGGAGCCAGGTGGTACAGGTGATTGGAACCAAATTCGTTTTGTATCGTCCAACCCATAAGAAGGACAAAAAGGACAAGATCGTACTGGTGACGGACAAGAAGCGCAAGTAACACAGAGGAGGGGAAGCCTGTGAAGCTCGGCATCTACGGCGGCACCTTCAACCCGCCCCATTTGGGGCACCTGACCTCCGCCCGGCTGGCCCTGGACGCGCTGGGGCTGGACGAGCTGCGGTTTGTACCGGCGGCGCTGCCGCCCCACAAGCGCCTGCCACCCGACGCCCCCGGGCCGGAGGCCCGGCTGGAGATGGTGGAGCTGGCCGCCGACGGCCTGCTCCTGCCCGGCCGGGTGAGCGTCAGCGACATGGAGCTCTCCCGACCCGGCAAGAGCTACACCGCCGACACCCTGGAGCAGCTCCGCGCCCAGAACCCCGGCGCGGAGCTGTGGCTGATGATGGGGACGGACATGTTCCTCACCCTCCAGAACTGGCGGGAGCCGGAGCGGATCACCGCCCTGGCGGGCATCTGCGCCTTTGCCCGCACCCAGGCCGACTGCGGGGAGCTGCTCACCATCCAGGCCGAGCATCTGCGCAAGACCTTCGGGGCGAAGGTGTGCGTCCTCCAACTGCCCCAGGTGGTGGACGTGTCCTCCACCCGGCTGCGGGAGCTGCTGGCCCGCGGCGAGGGTTGGGAGTACCTGTCCCCGGCGGTGTACGGCTATATCCTCCGCCACGGGCTCTACGGGGCGGGGCGGGATCTGAAGCGCCTGCCCGACCGGGAGCTGCGGGCCTGCTCCTACTCCATGATCCGCGCCAAGCGCATCGCCCACGTGAAGGGCACGGAGGAGGAGGCGGTGCGGCTGGCCCGGCGCTGGGGCGCCGACGAGGAGCACGCCCGCCGGGCGGCGATCCTCCACGACTGCACCAAGTATTTGGAACTGGACGAGCAGTTGCAATTATGCGCGAAATATGGTATCGTACTGGACGAATTGGAGCAGCAGGCCGTCAAACTCCTCCACTCCAAGACGGGCGCGTGTGTGGCCCGGCACGTGTACGGGGTGAGCGACGACATCTATGAGGCCATTTTCTGGCACACCACCGGAAAGGCCGACATGACCCTGCTGGAGAAGCTCCTCTATATCGCCGACTACATGGAGCCAACCCGGGATTTTCCGGGGGTGGAGCGCCTGCGGGCGCTGGCCTATGAGGATCTGGACGCGGCGGTGCTCCTGGGGTGCGAGATGAGCATACAGGAGATGGCGGAGCGGGGCCTGCCCGTGCACCCCAATACGGTAAAGGCCCGGGATTGGCTGCGGAGCAAGACGAAAGGAACTAGTGATTGATGAACCCGGAACAGAGAAAGAACCACCGGGGCGGCGCCCGGGTACAGAAGCCGGAGAGTCCCCGGCGGGAAAAAGAGACCAAGCGGGAGAAAAAGCCCGGCCGGCCGCGCACCAAAAAGCAGAAGATTCTGTTGGGGCTGTATATTGCCCTGACGGTGGTGGCGGCCATCATCGTGGCGGGGGCGATTGTGTTCGGCCTCATGAGCGCCCCGCCGGAGGTGGCCCTCCCCACTCCCACCCCCCGGCACACCACCATCATCAACGAGCAGGGTGAGGAGGTAGAGGTGGAGATCCCAGGCCTGTCCGCCGGCCGCAAGGAGCAGTTTTACACTTTCCTGGTGGCGGGCGTCAGCGGCGGCAACACCGATACGATGCTGTTGGCGGCCTACGATGTGCCCAACCAGAAGCTCAGCGTCATGAGCCTTCCCCGTGACACCTATGTCATCTACAACGGCCGCACCGTGATGATCAACTCGGTCTACAGCCGGGGCGGCGGCGAAGAAGGCGGCGTGGAGGCCCTGAAAAAGGCGGTGGGCTCCCTCACCGGCGTGACCCCCGACTTGGTCGATGCCATCGGCGGCGTATATTTTGACGTGCCGCGGCGCATGTATTACAATGATCTGTCCCAGCACTTCAAAATTGACCTCCAACCTGGCTATCAGCTTCTGGACGGCAACGGTGCCATGGGTGTGCTCCGCTGGCGGCACAACAGCGATGACAGCGGGCACATTCTCAACAGCGGCTACGCCATGGGCGATCTGGGCCGCATCGAGACCCAGCAGGCATTCCTCAAGGAGGTCGTCCGCAAGTGCCTCCAGCCCGATGTGCTGCTGAGCAACCTGATGGACTATATCAGCATCTTCCAGAAGAATGTGACCACCGATCTTAGCGTGGGCAATCTGGCCTACTTCGGCAAGTCGGCCATCGGCAAGCTGGACATGGACAGAGTGGAGTTTGTCACCCTGCCCAACCAGTCCGCTGGGGACGCCCACCTGCTGCCCGTGGGCAGCCAGATTGTGGAGATGGTCAATGAGGGCTTCAACCCCTATCAGTCGGACATCAGCCTGCGGGATCTGAATCTGGCCGGAAAGCGACCCGGCTCCAGCAGCACGGGCACGACGCCCAGGCCCCAGGCTACGACTAAGCCGGAGACCACGCCCAGCGCAACCTCCGCTCCGGTCGAAAGCCCGCCGGTCACGCCGCCGGCCACGTCCACCCCGGGCGGAAGCCAGCCCCCAGCCATATCCACTCCGGGCGGGCAGACGCCGCCTCCGGTCCAGACCCCGGCGGCCACTCCGACGCCCGCCGTCCCCTCCGCGGAGCCGACCCCGCCCCCGGCGGAGAACACCCCAGCCATGACGCCGCCCCCGGCCGCCACGCCGGACGGCGGCTACGGACCCGGCATGGTGCCGGTGGAATAAAGGAAGATAGAAACGGATGAATCCTGAGAACAAAAAGACAAGCCGGGGTGGAACGCGGGCTGGGAAGCCCCGCACGCCCCTCACACCGAGGCAGAAGGCCCTGCGCATTGCGTGCCTGGTTTTGGCCATTCTGACGGCGGTTCTGATGACGGTTTTCGCCGCCTACCGCCTCCTGGTGGTCAAGCCCTCGCTGCCGGAGCCAGGTGTGGAGCTGCCGGACGAGGACCAAAACTATGAGTTTGGCGAGGGCCCCCGCCTCTCCGGCGACCGCAAGGAGGAGTTTTATACCTTTCTGCTGGTGGGCCGGGACACGGGCGGCGGCGGTAATACCGATACTCTTATGGTGATGGCCTACGACATCCCAAACCAGACCCTAAACGTCATGAGCATCCCCCGGGACACCATGGTGAACGTGCCGTGGGACATCAAGCGCATCAACTCGGTATACAACTACGCGCCCTACTACGATAAGGACGGCATCCAATTTCTCAAGGAGGAGGTCTCCTACCTCATCGGGTTTCAGCCGGACTACACCATCGTGGTGGAGTGGGAGGCGGTGGGCGAGCTGGTGGATGCCATCGGCGGCGTAGAGTTTGATGTGCCCATCGACATGAACTACGACGACCCCACCCAGAACCTGCACATCCACCTGAGCGCCGGGCTCCAGGACATCGACGGCGACAAGGCCATGCAGCTTCTGCGCTGGCGGAAGAACTCCGACGCTTATGGAAACGTATACGGCGGCTACCCCAACGGCGATCTGGGCCGCATCGAGACCCAGCAGGCCTTTTTGAAGGCGGTCATTGAGAAGTGCCTCAACAGCATCAGCCTCGGCACCATCCCCAAAATGGCCCAGATCTTCCTGGACAACGTGGATACCAACGGCAGCCTGACGGTGAACAACCTGGCCTGGTTTGCCAAGGAGGCCATCGTGGGCGGCCTGAGCATGGAGAACGTGCACTTTATGACCCTGCCCAACCGGGGGGCCAGCGTCTACAGCCGGACGTACCACAACTACCAGTCCTATGTTACTCCCATTCCGGACGAGATGCTGGAGCTGGTGAATACCTGCTTCAACCCCTATT
>ERZ1504235.832-NODE-832-length-7739-cov-4.121161_pt1 | contig 7739 bp, 6 predicted proteins | sample MGYA00572401_ERZ1504235 | MGnify/ENA primary metagenome ERZ1504235 (study PRJEB39906, sample SAMEA3182079) | gut metagenome | biome: human; feature: gut; material: Stool; isolation source: human stools | place: Canada | collected 2012-11-20 ...
AGATGTGTATAAGAGACAGATCCATATGAGGTGTGAAAATCGGCTTGTTCTTTCCTCTTAAAACCTTTGCTATCTCTGAAGACAGACGTCCTAATGTATATCCTGTAGCATCAACTACATACCATTTTCTTTCAATTGTCGCTGGACTAGCCATAAAACTCTTCATTGGTTAACCTCCTGTTAATCTCAACCTTGTTATACACCTGACATCCAACGGATGCCCGCTATATGCCTGATAAATATGGGAAGTATTTATCAATCAAAGTGCTCACTCCGGGGCTTTGGATGAGCATTCTTTGCTAATGTCACAGTTTTATATTATATAATACCAAACACTCCCTGTCAACCACTTTACAAAGAAAAAATGCCGAATAATCAAAGATATTCCGGCATTTACAGCTCATATTTCATTTCTATCAGGGTAAGCCCCCTGGCAGGCGCCGTGGGGCCTGCTGCCCGCCGGTCCTTTGCCTCCAGAATGGAGGGCATATCCTCTGCCTGTATATGGCCTGTTCCCACAGCCATCAGGGTCCCGGCAATGATGCGCACCATATTATACAGAAAACCGTTTCCGGTCACGCGTATGGTAATAATATCATCCGCATTTCTCGTAACATCAATCCTATAGACGGTCCTTACTGTATCCGTCACCTGGGTGCGGACACTGCAGAAGCTTTTAAAATCATGTTCCCCTTCCAGCATATTTGCAGCAGCCTGCATCCTGTCCACATCCAGCTTATAATAACAGAAATGGGAGTACAGGCGCTCCATGGGCATGTTGATTCTCCGGTTTAAAATCCTGTATTCATATGTCTTGATGCAGGTGCATTTTCTGGGATGCCAGTCAGAGGGCACTTCCTCGGATACCTGAACCCGGATGTCCTCTGGAAGCCTCTGGTTTAAGGCCATGCAAATTTTATCCGGCGGCATCTGGCTTTCTGTGTCAAAGACAGCCACATTCCCCCTTGCATGGACTCCTGAATCTGTCCTGCTGGCACCTATAACCTGGATGGGCTCCCTCATAAGCTGGGTAAGGGCTTCATTCAAAACAGATTCTATGGTCACTGCCCCCGGCTGTATCTGCCAGCCGTGATATTGGGTGCCGTCATAGGCAACCACAAGCCGTATTCGTTTCATTGATCCTACCTTCCTGTATATGCAGCGCAGTGCTCATTTTAGAGATAAACCCTGGACGCTATGATGACCACAAAATACAGGGCATATATCATATAGGCGTCATGGTCCGCCTGGCGGTACTGCAGGGGTTTCATCTTTGTGCGGCCGTCGCCGCCGCGGTAACAGCGGGCTTCCATGGCCATGGCCAGGTCTGTGGCCCTGCGGAAGGCGGAAATAAATAACGGCACCAGAAGAGGCACCATGGCCTTTGCCTTCTGTATCAGATTGCCGGTCTCAAAGTCAGCTCCCCTGGCCATCTGGGCCTTCATGATTTTATCGGTTTCCTCCACCAGAATAGGGATGAATCTCAGGGCAATGGACATCATCATGGCAACCTCATGGACCGGCACCCTGAACCGTTTCAGAAAGCCCAGGCCCTTCTCCAGACCGTCTGTCAGCTGGTTGGGCGTGGTGGTCAGCGTCATGATGGATGAGCCTATCACCAGATAGATAAGCCTCAGCCCCATAAAAAAGGCCATACGCACGCCCTCAAAGGTTATCTTGAAAATCCAGAACTTTACCAGTATGCGTCCGTCTGTCAGGAACAGATTGAAGCTGACACTGATTAACAGCAGAATCATGATAGCCTTCAGCCCCCTGAGAATGAAACGCACCGGCACCCTGGTCAGCTTAATCACAGCTGCCAGCACCACCGTGGCAATGACATAACCCCATATATTGTCAGCAACAAACAAGGAGGCTATGAATACCATAGTTCCAAAAAGCTTTGTCCTGGGGTCCAGTCTGTGAACGGCGGAGTCCACCGGATAGTACTGGCCCAACGTAATCTCTCTAAACATTTTTATCCCTGCTGCTTTCTGTCAGTTTATTCCTCAGCGCCAGAATAGCCTCCCTGGCCTCCGCCACTGTGGTAATATCATCATCAATATCAATGCCTTGGGCCTTCAGGTCATGGACCAGATAAGTTATCTGGGGCGCAGCCAGTCCCATGGTCTCCAGTTCCCTGTAATGGCAAAATACCTCCTTTGGCGCCCCGTCAAACACCTTCTGCCCATGGTTCATCACAATCAGACGGTCCGCATACCTGGCCACATCCTCCATGCTGTGGGAAACCAGTATGATGGTCATATGGCGCTCCCTGTGGAGCCTGTCAATCTGGTCCAGAATCTCATCCCTTCCCCTTGGATCCAGGCCGGCTGTCGGCTCGTCCAGTATAAGGACCTCCGGTTCCATGGCCAGCACGCCAGCTATGGCCACCCGCCGTTTCTGGCCGCCGGACAGCTCAAAGGGAGACTGTTTATAATAAGAAGGGTCCAGGCCCACCTGTTCCAGGGCTTTTTTTGCCCTGGCTTCGGCCTCCTCCCTGCCCAGTCCCTGATTCTTAGGTCCGAAGCATACATCTGTCAGCACATCCACTTCAAAGAGCTGGTGCTCCGGATACTGGAATACCAGGCCCACCTTGCTCCTCAGCTGCTTCATGTCATAGCCCTGGCTGTAGATATTCTCCCCGTTGTAGTAGAGTTCGCCTGCGCTGGCTTTTATCAGCCCGTTTAAATGCTGAATCAGGGTGGACTTTCCCGAGCCCGTATGTCCAATCAGACCCACAAATTCCCCGTCCTCAATCTCCAGATTCACGTCAAACAGGGCATGCTGCTCAAAGGCCGTGCCGCCGCCATATACAAAATTCAAATCAACTGCTTTTATTGACATCCTCTATCTCCTTCTCCCTATCTCAGAAGGGGTACCAGCTGTTCCACCAGCTCTTCCCTGCTAAGGATTCCATCCGTAAGGGGCATTCCTGCCTCCTTAAGCTCCCAGGCCAGCTCTGTGACCTGGGGCACGTCCAGTCCATGGCTCTTCAGTTCTTTGACCCTGGAGAAAATTTCCCTTGGCTGTCCGTCCATGACAATCCTGCCGTCGTCCATGACAATGATTCTGTCAGCCTCAATGGCTTCCTCCATATAGTGGGTAATCAGCAGGACGGTGATGCCTTCTGCCCTGTTTAACTCATGAATGGTCCGTATAACCTCCCTGCGGCCGTTAGGGTCCAGCATGGCAGTGGGCTCGTCCAGAATAATGCACTCCGGCTTCATGGCCATAACGCCTGCTATGGCCACCCTCTGCTTCTGTCCTCCTGAAAGCTTATTGGGTGACTGGAGCCGGTAGGCGGTCATTCCAACAGCCTTCAGGCTCTCCTCCACACGCTTCCATATCTCTTCTGTGGGCACGCCTATATTCTCCGGTCCAAAGCCCACATCCTCCTCCACAATATTGCCGATGATCTGGTTATCCGGATTCTGGAACACCATGCCGGCTGTCTTGCGGACATCCCAGATATGTTCCTCATCCCTGGTATCCATATCCCCCACCCATACGGTTCCTTCCGTGGGCAGCAGAAGACCGTTGACATGCTTGGCCAGAGTTGACTTGCCGGAACCATTATGTCCCAGGACAGCCACAAAGCCGCCCTTTTTTATATCCACATCCACACCGTCAATAGCCCGGTTCACTTCTTCTATATTTTCTTCCTCATCGCGTCTTATATACTCATATACCAGTTTTGCCGCTTTAACGATTCCCATATGCGTCCTTTCAAAACCTTCGTTCTGCTACGTTTCTCAATTTTAGTTGATATTACTATATAAGTCAAGAGCAGCGGCGCAATAATCCCGTTACAGGCGCCATGGCTGCATTCCGACCGCTCACCAGGCACTCTAAAGGGCTTCTGTCATGAGATACCCCCTGCTGCGCCCATTGGTTTCTGCTTACAGTTTCATTATATTTTTTTCCCATGCCAAAAGCAACTGTTTTCCTGTGACCTGCCCCGGGACGGAATGGAATATCTGATGGCGCAATGCAGTACATAACATCTATTATCATTTCTGTTCCGGCCGGTGTGATTTGCTAATACATCAGCAAATGCCGTGCAGAAAGTAATGATCAACAGACAGCCTGGGATATACCTCCTTAAAAGGAAAACGAATCCCCGAAGAGCTGCCTCTCTTCGGGGATTCGTTTGTGTTGTAATACACAATAACATCTTTTCTTATCTGACAATTCACTGCACCCAGGCCCCGTCATCCCCCACATAATACCCGTCCGGTGTAGTGGTATTGTAATACATGGCTCCGTCGTCTCCGCAGTAATACCATCTGCCGCCCCAGTCAATCCAGCCCGTCACCATGTATCCGGCGGCATTAAAAAAATACCACCTGTCATCAATATACTGCCAGTTATTTACCGTATAGCTCTTATCCGCATTGCAGTACCACCAGCCCACCGAATCTCTGAGCCAGGCGCCTTTGTAACTGGATGAGGAGGAACCGTATGTCCTTCTGCCGTCACTGATTTCATCCGCCTCCTCCGATGAAACATACCAGGAATCAGATTCCTCCCAGCTTCCCTTGTCGGAGGAGCTGTACACGGCCCTTACCTTAAACAGATAGTCACCGCTTTTTGTAATATAACCGGAAAAATCATAACTGGTATCCGAGGTTGTAAGTACGGAGGTAACGGAATTATCATTGCGGTAAAGCCTTACCTCGTATTTCCTCGCGTCCCCGCTGTCCTCCCACGAGGCCATGCCGTCGGATTCATCCCATTCCAGCCCGTAGACATCCAAATCATATCCGCTGTCACTGCCGTCCAGGGAATCCAGAGTAATGTATACGATCAGGGTGCTGCTCTTTCTGGTGACCGATGTAACTTTACCGTCCGCCCCTCTTAAATCCACATCACTTTTAGACAGACCGGAAGAAAAATAGTAATCATCCTCCGCCTCCACCGTAACCTTCAGCTTTGGCTTATCGCCGTCATCCCATCCATTTTTAGGTTCATTGGTTATCTCTATATCATCCACGTAATAGTCGCCGGAATCACAGGTCACATCCACGTCTCCGGAACTGTCGCCCGCCTCAATATTGGACTCCACATCCAGGGATATACTGTCTATCTCTGTCCTTGTGGATGCCATGGCCGTCCCGCACGTAAGCATCAGCAGCGCCCCTGACATCCAAATGACTGCCTGCTGTTTCAGTCTCCCCATATCACACTCTCCCTTTCACTGCAAACCATAAACTGTGCCTCTGCGTCAATGAATCCAGGCCCCGCTGTCATCTACCTGAAAGCCGTCCGGTGTGGTAACTCCCGCCGCCATAGCGCCGTCTTCATACATGTAATACCATGTATCCTGAATCTGGTTCCATCCGGTTACAGCATAACCTTCCGGGTTAAAATAGTACCATTTGCCCATGATACGCTCCCACCTGTCTGCTGCTGCGGTCCCATCCTCATAGGTAAAACGCCTGCCCTCCTGGTAATCACCCCAGGTGCCGTCTGTAATGCCCGGTGTATTGGCCCCGGAGGTAAGGGAACTTACAGCTTCACCATCCTCAAGATAATCCTGCTGGTTTCCGTTTCTTGCAATGGCCTGGACCTCAAAATAATACTGAACCCCCTCCTTTGTCATAAATGGTGAAAAATCGTACTCGGTACTGCCCTCCACAAGCTGGCTCACCACAGACCCCTGGTCATCATAGAGAACAACCCGGTAGGTGTTGGCGTACTTAACGGCATTCCATCTGGCAAGACTGGGGGTTGCACTGTCCCAGCCGGCCCAGGCAGTCTCTCCCAGCTGCGCCGCAACCTGGTACTTAAATTTCACCTGATATACATTTCCCAAATCTGATTCATAGTCCTCTCCCGTATACTTTTTTACGGAGGAAACCTTTGCTTCATTTCTTCCATTGGTCACACGAAGCTCCAGACTGTCCCTGCCCAGGCTCCCCGTGCAGCCCAGATACAGGGTTCCTGTCACCTCATTGCCTGCACTCCAGTTCAGGGGATCCTTGGACCACTCCACATCGGATGCCAGCTCCATCCCATCCGAGGAGCCTTCAGACACTTCCACATCCGGTTCCAGGGGATGTACCCTGTCTTTGTCATTGTCGTCCCTGCTGGTGCCGTCTGTGTCGTACTGGTTGGTAATCTCCAGCCTATATGTGGTTTTAGCCTGAGCACTTATGCTCAGGCCAAATACCATCAAACAAACGGCAGCAGCTGTAAAACAAAACCTGCCTCTTTTCATAGTGTCTCCTTTCAACTATCCTTCCTTTATCTATGAAAAATGCCGTCATACTTCTTTTTCCCGCAAATCACTCACAAACCTCTTTATCCTAATGCTGCCATACTCCATTGGCGTCTAACTGGAAACCGCTGATGGATGTGTTTACAGCCTTCTGTCCCTGTCCCGGATAGAAGTAGTACCAATTATCCTGGACCTTGTACCACCCTTCCACCATGGCGCCGCTTTCGTTCATGAAATACGTCTTTCCGTCAATGGTGAGCCAGCTGTTCTTGACCATGGCGCCTTCCGGTCCGTCCTGGTTGGGGTTCATATAGTACCAAATATTATTGGACTTTACCCAGCCTGTCTTCATATCGCCGCTTTCACCCAGATAGTACCATCCGCTGTTGGTCTGCTTCCATCCCGTCACCATCTTGCCTGTCTCGTCGAACAGATACCATTTATCATTCCATCTCAGCCAGCCGTTTTTCTGGTAGTTGCCGTCGGGATATTTAAAATACCATGTGTCGCCTTCCTTGCGCCATCCAACGTCCGTGTTTCCTCCGCTGGGAGTACTGCCGTTGCCGTCCTCCTGTCCGGTGCCGTCAGAAACCTCGTCCTCAGCGATATATAAGTCTCCTGCTTCGGTCCATTCGCTCTTCTTGCCGCGCTTCTTTTCCTCCTCTGTGTGGGGAACGGTCCTTACCTTAAAGGAATAATCACCTTCCTTGGTCATGTAAGGATAAAAATTATAGGATGTTCCCTTATACTCCTCCAGCTTCTTAACCACGGATGATCCACGGTACAAATACACGTCGTAATATCCGGAACCGCCGTTTTCCGGTTCCTCCCACCTGGCTCTTCCCCGGGTGCTGCCCCATTCCGCGTCTTCCGGCGGGTCGTAGGTCCCCTTGATTCCGTTTGCCCTGATTACCACCTTAAGGTCACTTCCGCTTTTGGAAGCAGACACAAAAGTTCCGCCGCTGACACTGACGCTGCCTGAACTGTAGCTGCTGCGGAAACGGTAATCATAATTGCTGTTGCTGGAACTCTCCGGCTCCAGCCACACAGTTATCTTTGGCGTATCGCCAATGGTCACTTCCTTATCATTGGACCACTCTGCTGACTGAACCCTGTATTTGTTCGATGAAGTGTATACCTTGTTCCCGCTGTCGCTGGAATCTGTTCCCAGGCTGTCACCATCATTGATTTCATCCCCTGAATCCAGGTCTATATCCACCTTCAAAGAGATGTTCGTGATATACTTATAATCAGATGATGCCATGGACTGGATGGGCATAGCTGTAATCAGCGTACCCGTGGCCAGGGCCAGACATAACAATCGCTTCATGCTTCTCATGAAATTCAACCTCCTCCAAGGATTCCCCCTTGCTGCACTTTCCTTGTTTCTTCTTTTCCTGGTTCTATTATAGACCAGGGGACAGTTTTGCGTCAACTTACGATATTCTTGCGATATTTTCACGATTATTTCAGGAACTAAAAAAGGTTCTATACTGAATGTTGGGGTGTGCTGAAA
>ERZ1504235.905-NODE-905-length-7351-cov-5.574973_pt1 | contig 7351 bp, 10 predicted proteins | sample MGYA00572401_ERZ1504235 | MGnify/ENA primary metagenome ERZ1504235 (study PRJEB39906, sample SAMEA3182079) | gut metagenome | biome: human; feature: gut; material: Stool; isolation source: human stools | place: Canada | collected 2012-11-20 ...
GCCTTGAAAGGGAAAGAAGTCAAGAACGAGGATTGGATTAACGACCAGCTCGAACTGATTCACATTGATTCTGAAACTGACGTTGACGCTCTGACAGAAAGACTGGTAAAGAGCTATAACAAGTTCAGTGCAAACACACCGCCTAATATCACTCCAGGAGGCGCAGGAGGAGGTTCAGAAAAGACAGATGACTACGCCGATGTGGTTGCTATCGTGAAGAAGCAATCGCACAGAGAAGAAAAACAATAATCATTTAAAAACTAAAGAAAATGGCAGATTTTTATCAGCAAATCCTATTGAACAGCGGCTACCTTCCCGGTAGAGCGTTGGTTCAGGCTCGTGGAAGCATTGGTGGACACCGCTATGTTTTCGTGAAATTGCAGATGAGCGGAAAGGACGCGCTTGTATTCCCTACTACGGGATGCGTTATCAAGAATCCGTTCAAAGGGAATGCCCGTGCTTTTGCAGGAACTCTGTTTGAGTACAATCCGGATGGTACTGGTTATATTTTGAAATCGTATGCAGTAGCCAAAGCCACAGCAGAAGCAACCGACACGGACATATACCTGAAAAGGGACGGCTACTCTCTCATTCCGTTCGTAGGTGACATTCTTATGGTAGCACCAACTACATTGACAGGAAAAGGAACAGCAGTGACCGTTACAGCAGTTAAGGCCGAAACAGACGCTACGGCAGGTGATGTATGGAAAGTGACATTGAGCGCAACACTTGGCGCATTGACCACTTCTTCAGTGCTTGTAGAAGCAAAAGAGGCTGGAGCAAGCAAGGAAGCAATGGTTACTAACCCCAATTCATACCTTCCTTGTGACTTTGACTTTGTATTTGACCCTGCCGCATCTGACAATGACTTTGACGGTGCGAGATACCTTATTACCCCTGCTTTGGCGTTAGGTGACGTGTTCCTTTACACGGACAGAATGCAGCCGCTTTCGGCAGCCTTGAAAGGCTTGAACAAAAGTAAGGTTAACGGGTGGTTCAACATTTAAACTTAATTAGACTATGCCTAAATTTGATTTTAACAACAGCAGATACGCTAAGTTCTTCGCAGACAAGACTAACCAGCGTTTCTTGCAGTCCTTCATCAACACGGAAGGATTGCTCTATACCAATTACGGTTGGTATAAGACACAAGGCGTAAAGGCCGGCGCTCCAACGCCTACTGCGCCTAATGGTATTGCCACCTTCTCCGTGAAAGGTCGCGATTTGAAAGCCGCTCCTTTGATGGACTTGCGTGCGCCTCTTGGTGACAGCAACCAAATGGATAAGGAAGGATTGTACTGGTACACAGCTTCAATCCCCGACTTCATCGCTCCCGGTTACGTTGAAACCGCTATGGAACGTGAAGCAAAAGAGCAACAGTTTGAGTTGTTTGGAAACGATGCCGATTTGGTAGCCGCATGGGTGCACACGTTGCAATCACAGATTGACAGCTCGGACGCTACCATGAACTTTATGACCGCACAACTGATGTCAAAAGGTAACATTGACTACCGTAACATTGCCCGTGGTATTCAGATTCCTCTGCACAAAGCGGATATTCCCGAAGAGAATTTCACTAAGGCTGGTACTAAGGTGTGGACTGACCCCGATTGCAAAATCCTTAGCCAGATGGCCGCAAAAGAGAAGGTATACCGAGAGAAGTGGGGATATGAAGGCGCATTGGTATGGCAGGTTACGCGTAAGATGTTCTACGAAGTCATCTTGCCGAATGGAGAATCAAAGGAACTTGTTGACAGCTACAAGAAGAATCCTTTGGCTTACATTTCATCCACTACGACCGCTCCTACTACAAGAGACTTGTTCCTTGCCGCATTCCGTGACTACCCGGGCGTTTCCCCGATTGAAATTGTGGAAGAGAAGGAACGGAACCTTACCAATACCGGAGATACCTTCGTTCAAGGATGGGCTGATAAGATTGCGGTTCTTCGTCCTGCCGGATATGCTTGCGAGTTTGAATACACAAATAACCTCGACAAGCAGATGTTCGACAAGTACGGTTCAAGCGTAATCACAAAGATTTTCGCCCAGACTAATGACGGTCTCTGCACAGTGGTTAACACTACAACCAACAACGGATTGTACAAGGAATGGCATACCGATGTAATGATGTCGGCTTGCCCTGCATTGAAGACGTTCCGCAACCATGTGATTGTAGATACCAGCACAGCGGATTCCTAACAACCAAGGCATTGTAGTAGTATGGAAAATTCATTTGACCCGATAGCATACCTCAATGGACTTACGAGGTTCGTCTTTGAAGATGATGCGCTTGAAAACATCGCATACGAGAACGGTTTGGTAGAACTTACCGACCGTTCACAAATAGACGAATACACGAAAGACCATTGCCTTATCGCACTCTATGAGCTTGTCATAAACGGCCCGTGGTCTGTGGCTTCATCGTCACTCCAGCACGGCAATTACAGGCAGGACGTGGGAAGTGAGACGGTAACGGCGGCTATTATCCAAAACTTGAAAGACCGTCTGAAAGCATTGTACAAGAAGTACGGTGAAGAAGAGGCGTTGGAGAGCATGGATAGCGGAGGTATGAGCTGGGTTGATGAAAATTCATTGGATGTGTAGTTATGCGACTGAAAAGGAAAGCAATAACCGAATACCCGTTTCACGGTACGTTTTATACCGTTTTGACAAAGAAACCGGAAGACGGAGACCTTCTCGGTGACGGCGACTTGCTTGGGGATGAAAGGACTGATAGCTATCCCGAAGTCCCAGCTACGGGAGAGACCATCCTTCTTGAGACCGAATGCGACATACAGCAAGCCGCAAAGCTGATTAATTCAGGTACTATCATGGCTGATTACAAGGTGTTCTTTCCTTGCGATATAGGTGCTAAACTTCCGATAAGGTTCAACACTAACTTCAAATGCGAGGATTATGCGATACCTATTAACGGTCGTGTTGTTGGACTTGAATACAGCCAGTTGGGTGGTTGCCACGTTGACATTAAGATGAGCGAGGTGTAGGCTATGGCAAAGAAAGACCGCATATCAGAACTTGTCAGATTCCTTTCCGGTGAAGGGCAGAAAATTGTGGATAGCCAGTTGCAAAACAAAGGTTACACGCATCGTACACACAACCTTCACGACAGCTACGGTTGGGGAGTATATGTTGACAAGAAACTGGTTGCAAGCGGATTCCCTGCTGTTAAAGCCGAGAAAGGCAGGAAGTGGTATGGTGAAACGATTAAAGGTCGTGAAGCCATTACCGATTTCCTACAAAACAAGTACAAGGCACATGACGGGATAGATTTGGTTGTTGCAGTCGCAATGCCATACGGTGAAATAGTTGAGGACAAGTACAAGTATGAGGTGATAGCAACGGCAAGGAATGACGTAAAGCAACTTGCTTCAAAGTTCAAGAACGCGAATTTCGGGATAATAAGTCACGGTAGTTATTGATTATGGGGAACATATACAAGACAACATCAAGAGCTGAGAACTTCTTTTCAATGCTTCTCACGAAAGCAGGGATTTCGGATAACCTGTTTATCGGGAATATGCCTGCAACAGTTGACAGCAGTTGGAAAGACATGGTGCTTGTCGATGTGCTCTCACTCAAGGATTACGGTGCTTACGCCAAAGGCTCTGCAAACATATTCCTCTATGCAAAATCCGTTGACAGCCACGGGACAAAGCCAGTTAAACGGCTATACGCTATGGAACTTGCGCTTGACAATGCTATTGAATCATGCAACGACCGTCACTATGTGATTGAAGTGAACTTCCGTGACGCTGACTACGACCAAAACAGGAACTACTACTACAATGTGATAAACGTAAACATAACGGTAAGAAACATTTAACAAAAGAAAGGATAACATTATGGCAACAGTAAAAAGAACCAGCCCAACTTCATTGCAGGTAATCAAACCCGATTGCTTGGTAGCTACACTTTACACGGGTGCTACAACGGAGACAGCCGACAATCCGGCAGGCGATACTTTCATTTTTGACGAGGTAGTCCGTGACACCACAACAATCTCACAGGATGACAACGATTCAACAACGATTGAGAACGAGTTTTCCGATGACCCGATTCTTGATATTGTGTCTTTGGGTAAATTCCAGTTTGCGGCAGAAGTAGCCGACATTCAGACTGAGATTCTAAAAAACTTCGCAAACTACACATACGATTCGACCGCCAAGAAGTTGTTCGCTCCGGCTGCGTACCAAAAGACGTATGTAAAGATTGACCTTGTTTTCAAGAACGGAACTGACACAGACGGAAGCGACAAGTATATGAGTATCTGTATTCCGAAGTTGCAGTTGAACTCACGCCTTATGGTTGAGAGCATGAACAGCAACATCGCACGTCTGAACCTTGCAGGTACGGCTACCAGTGTGGCACTGACGGCTAACGGAAAGACCATCAAGACGGCCGCATACGTGAATGAGGACTTTACCATTCCGACAGAGACGGCTTAAAAGCATAGATTATATAGGTAAAAAGATTGTTGAACAGGGCGGTAGGCTGATATGCCGCCGCCCTTTTTGTTTGAATCATGGCGGTATATAGAGCGACAAAGAAGAAAGACAAAGAACAGGAAAGCACTTCTGTAAAAAGAGTTTCCGATGAATCAATGGAGCGGCTTGCAAAGATAATGAACGACAGCCCAAGCCTTGTAACGCTTCACGGGACGGAATGGAGTATTACAGGATTGAAGCCGGGCGTGCAGTGGCTCATTGCGGAACAGGCTTGTCAGATTGTCAAAGGCGAGAAGTTGAGCATGGGGGACGTAATCAAGGAGTTTGCGGTGAATCTCCCGGCAGTTGTACACGTGATAACCCTTGCTTTGCTCAATGACAAGGAAAGGATTTTCTCTGACTACGAGAAAAGAGAACTTTCCGAAGAGTACAGGCAGGTTTACGACCTTCTCATGTGGGGAGAGTACGACATGAAGGACTGGGCGTTACTGCTTGGCGAAATACTAAACCTGATAAGCACGGATTTTTTTTTCGAGAGTACCAATGTGATTCAGACCGTGAGGGAAATGACCCTGACGAGGAAGACGAAGAAAGCGGAACGAAGCTGATAATCTCCCGTACCGAGTGGGGGCAGATGGTTGATTTCCTTCGCTCCAACACTTGGTGCTCTCGTGACGAATACTTGTGGGGAATGACGGTCGGGCAGGTACGGTTAAGCTCATTCGATTTCTCCCATGTGGAATACTTGAACAAGGATAAGAATAACAAGGTCGGCAAGATAGGCGGTGCCGATGATTTGAAGAATTTGAACGATTTGGGATTACCGATAATCAATAAATAAACAGGATAACGATGGCAAATAACGAAGCGGGGGCATTCCTCAATATAACACCGGATGTATTAAAGAAGTTGGATAGTTTCGATGAGAAGCTGGAGAAGATAGAGAAGCACGCTCATACGGCTGCTGACGCGTTGAAGAACGGGTTTGGCAGTGTAGTAATAGATACAGGTAAGTTGGAGAGTGCAATCACTTCCTTAGCCAAAAAGATAGATGCCATAAAAGGCAATCCGTTTGAAGGAGCAGGTAAAGGTGCGGAAGAAACTACGAGAAAGACGACTTCTCTGAATGAAAGCCTTTCACGTGCGGCAGACCTCCTAAATAGAATAAGCAGTAATAAAATCGGTGAAGGTTCATTCAGTAACTTAAACATCTCCGGATTGAAGCAGGGATATTCGGATTTGAAAAAATATGTTGAGAACATGGACTTGTCAAAGCCACAACAAAAGGCTGCGGTAGAAGCCATGCGCTACATGAAGATGGAGCTTGACGAGCAACGAAAGACTGATGAACAACGTGCCCAATCTGCTGAAAAAGCTGCACAACGTAAAGAAGCGGCTGACAGGAAGGCGGCAAAGGCGGCAGCGGATTTGGCGAATGCACAACGGTCAACTCCTCAAGGAGCGTTGGACTATTCCAAAAACACAAAGTCTCTCAAAGAAAACGTACAAGCCATCGAATACCTGAAAAAGGCTCGTTTGTCTTTGAACACCACTGATGCAAACTACAGAAACACTCTCAATCAAATAAACCAAGCCATCGTAAGGCATAACCAAGCATTGCAACAGGCAGGTGTGCAATCACAAAACCTTGCTACACGCCATCGCAACCTCATGGACACAGCAGGACAGCTTCAAAGAAAACTTGCTTTGGTGTTCTCCGTGTCGCAAATTGAGGGGTATATAAAGAAACTCGCAAACGTCCGTGGAGAGTTTGAGCTACAACAGCGTTCCTTGCAAGCCATATTGCAGAATAAATCACAAGCAGACCAAATATTCAACAAGACCGTTCAACTTGCTGTCAAGTCTCCTTTCAAAATCAAGGAACTTGTTTCATACACCAAGCAACTTGCAGCATACCGCATTGAATCAAGCAAGTTGTATGATACGACAAAAAGACTTGCTGATGTATCGGCTGGTTTGGGCGTTGATATGGGCAGACTTATTCTTGCTTACGGTCAGGTCAAGGCGGCAGCATACTTGCGTGGTACGGAAGTCCGGCAGTTTACGGAAGCTGGTATAAACTTGTATGGAGAGTTGCAACGCTATTTTGAAGAAGCAAAAGGCGAGGCATACACCACTGCACAAATAGTGGATATGATTTCCAAACGAAAAGTAACTTTTGAGGATATTGAGAACATCTTCAAACGGTTAACTGAAAGCGGAGGGTTGTTCTACAATATGCAGGAAATTCAAGCCGAAACTTTGCAAGGTAAGATTTCAAACTTGCAGGATAGTATCGATGTGATGCTTAATTCTATTGGTAAGGCTAATGAAGATACGCTGAAAGGTTCTATTGATTCAATTAAGGTATTGATTGATAATTGGGAAACGGTTGTTGAAGTTGCAAAGACGTTCGGTGTCGTAGTAGGCTCATTGCTATTAGCACCCAAAATAAAAGCTGTTACCCAAGGAGTAGGCTTATTATCTTTTGCTTTAACAAAAGCTGAAACTTCATTACGCTCTTTAGGTCTTGCTTTTAAAGCATCTCTTCCATTAATGGCTCTCGGAGCAGCCTTACAACTTGTAAATGAGTTGTGGAACGTTCATTCCCAATATAACAAAATGTTGAGAGAAAGCAGCAATAAGTATTATACTGCTCAATTAAGGATAGGAGAAATAGACGAAATAGCTAAAAATGACACAAGAAAAGCATTATCATCCTTGGTGAAAGAGATGAATAATGAAGGATTTGAAATAGAGATAAAGCCCAATATATCAGAAAAAGAAGCAAAAGAGCAATTTGAAGAGTACAAAAAACAATATACAGACTTCTTAGACTGTCTCTTATACACATCTGACGCTGCCGACGAATAGAGAGGTGTAGA
>ERZ1504235.937-NODE-937-length-7213-cov-3.721989_pt1 | contig 7213 bp, 7 predicted proteins | sample MGYA00572401_ERZ1504235 | MGnify/ENA primary metagenome ERZ1504235 (study PRJEB39906, sample SAMEA3182079) | gut metagenome | biome: human; feature: gut; material: Stool; isolation source: human stools | place: Canada | collected 2012-11-20 ...
CTCTTTAAGCTGCTCGTAGGAAGGAGTAAAACTTACCGTCATCATCAAATCCGGGTTTCCGTTGGTTATATCTTTTATATTGGTGAATTCATTGATTTCAAATTCCACCTCCGGGTCAAAGGCCATATAATCAGCCAGTATGTTGCCCGCCATCTCTATGATGCCGCTCATGCCCACCACAGACAGATTAATCCTGCGTTTGGCTCTCTCCCCTTCCTCCCTGGCCATATCCACGGAGTCATATATTTCCTTGGGGATATCCTTCCAGCGCCACAAAAGAAGCTCACCGCTGCGGGTCAGCCTCACATCCCTGGTGGTCCTGTCAAAAAGCCGCAGCTCCAGTTCCTTTTCCAGAGATGCTATCTGGCGGCTCAACCCCTGCTGGGATATATACAGATGGTTGGCTGCCTCCGTAAAATTAAGGGTCCTGGCTGCTTCCAGGAAACATTCTATCTGATGGATGGTCATGGATATACTCCTTTTGTGTGCGTTCCAGTATTGTTATAAGCTGTCCGGCGTATCCTGTTTTGCTGCATCCTGTTCTGGCGTATCCTGTTTTGCTCCGCCCAGATTCAGAACCGCGGACGGGTCCAGGGCGTCTCTCAGGGCATCGCCCACAAAATTGATGGCAACCACCAGGACCACTATCAGGAGTCCGGGCGGAATCCAGAGCCAGGGCTGCTTTGTCAGCACGGTCAGGGACTGGGCGCTGTTGAGCATATTGCCCAGGCTGGCTGTGGGCGGCTGCACCCCCATGCCCAGAAAGCTTAAGGAAGCCTCATCCAGCATGGACAATGCCATGACCGAGGTGGCGTACACCAGAATGGGCGCAACGGTATTGGGAAGTATCTCTGAAAACAGGATATGTCTGGCAGGCATCCCGGCTACTATGCTGCTCTTGACAAAATTAGTCTCCCGCAGGCTCAGCACATTGCCCCTCACCAGCCGGGCAATGCCGGGCCAGTCCACAAATCCGAGAATCAGTATGATGCTCCAGAGCCCCGGTTCAAAGATGGCTGCCGCCACCAGCACCAGAAGTATATACGGAAAGGACATGACCATGTCTGTAAAACGCATGATGGCTATGTCCAGCCAGCCTCCAAAGTATCCCCCCAGCAGACCCAGGCTGACTCCAATGGCAGTGGATATGGCTGTAGCCAGCACGCCCACCAGCAGAGAAATACGCGTTGCATATAATAAGCGGGAGAACATATCCCGTCCGATCTGGTCTGTTCCCAGCAGGAACCCCGGGCCCGGCGGGGCGCCAAAGGGTCCTGCGATGGCATCCGGGTCATAGGGCGCTATGACAGGCGCCAGGATGGCCGCTGTGCAGATAACTGCCAGCACCACCAGACTGATGCAGGCCAGACGGTGGTGGAGAAACCGCCGCCTGACGGTCTGCCAGTAATTTTCTCTTCCAATGTCCCCATAAGGGTTCTTTCTGTTCATTTTCATTCTATCTATGCTTACTCCTGTCAAGTACTTGCGCCGGTCTGTCAGTCATACTGAATAGCCGGGTTTACAATGGCGTACAGAATATCCGTCACCAGGTTGGCTGCCAGCACCACCACGGCGGAAAGCAGGCAGACGCCCATGATTACCGGGTAATCCCGGTTCAGAATGGCGCTCATGGTCATAAGTCCCAGTCCGGGCCAGGAAAACAGCTGCTCCACAATGACCGCGCCGCCAAACAGCACCGGAATCTGCATGCCGATAACCGTCACAATGGGCACCAGGGCATTGCGCAGGGCGTGCTTATATATGACCATCCTGCGCCCGATTCCCTTGGCCCTGGCTGTGCGCAGATAGTCCTGCTGGAGGATTTCCAGCATGGCGCTGCGGATATACCGGATATTGGTACCTGCCATGGAGACAGGACAGCACCAGCACAGGCATCACCATATGGGCCGCCACATCCGCTGCGCCGCCCGCAGTTCCCAGGGTGGTCATGCCTCCGGATGGCAGTATGCCCAGATTCACGGTAAACAGGTACACTAACAGCAGGGACAGGAAAAATCCCGGTATGCTGCTTCCGAAAAAGGAGGCTGTGACCACAGCGTAATCCCCCTTGGAATACTGGTGGATGGCGCTGTAGATCCCGGCAGGCACCGACATGATAAGACTTACTATCAGCGACACCCCCATCAGAAGGAGGGTTGGTCCCAGATGGCTTCCAATCATGGCGCTGACCGCCTCGTAGGATTTCACGGAGTACCCCATGTTTCCGGAAAGAAGCTGCCCAAGCCAGATAAAGTACTGTATATAAAAGGGTTTGTCCAGTCCCATGGCCGCCTCCTTGGCAGCAATGGCTTCCTGGGAAATACGGGCTCCCTGAAGCATTTCCAGGGGACTGCCCGCAAAACACATGATGGCATAGTCAATCATGGTAATGCCAAGCAGGGTGGGAATAGCAATCAGAATACGCTTCAGTATATATTTTGTCATACCTTCCCGTCCTCCTTCTCTAATTCCTTAAACCGGATACAGGCTGTCAGGTGGCTGCTTCCGGGAACCGCCGGCCTCAGCTCCATTTCCCCGCTCATGCACTCCCCCTTACAGTGAGGGCATCTGGGGTGGAAGGGACATCCTGAAGGCGTATTTACATTTGACGCAGTCTCCCCGCCCACAATTCCCTCTGAACGCTTCCTTCGTTTCCTCGGATCAGCAATGGGCACCGCCTCGAACAGAGCCCTGGAATACGGATGAAGAGGGTGGTCAAACAGCTCCTTCCGGTCCGCAATCTCTACCATCTTCCCCAGGTACATGACGGCAATCCGGTCGCTGACATAGTTCACAGCCCCCAGTCCGTGGCCGATAAAGATGCAGGTAAGTCCCAGCTCCTTCTGTAAATCCCTGAGCAGGTTCAGTATCTGGGCCTGGATGGACACATCCAGGGCGCTGACCGGTTCATCGCACACCAGCAGTCTGGGATTCAGGGAAAGGGCCCTGGCAATACCTATGCGCTGCCTCTGTCCGCCGGAGAATTCATGGGGATATCTTCCCAGACAGTTCTTAGGAAGCCCCACCATATCCAGCAGCCTCTCCACATGGGAATACACATCCCCGCGTTTGGCCAGCCCATGATACAGCATGGGCTCTGCCAGTATCTCAAACACATGCTTCCTGGGGTTCAGGGATGAATAGGAATCCTGGAATATCATCTGCAGCTGGGTGCGGAAGGGCTTCATCTGGGCCTGGCTCATATGGCCCAGGTCATGACCGTCGTAGACAACCCGTCCTCCTGTCGGATGTTCCAACCCTACCAGCTGGCGTCCCAGCGTGGATTTACCGCAGCCGGATTCACCCACCAGCCCCAGAGTCTCCCCCTCAAACAGCTGAAAGGAAACCCCGTCCACAGCCCGCACCACACCGGCGGAACGGGAGAACATGCCCGACTTTGCCGTATAATATTTTTTCAGTCCCTCCACAGAAAGCAGGGGGACCCGGGATGTATCAGCCATCTGCCAGCACCTCCTTCGCCCTGCAGCACCGCACAATGTGGGAGTCCCCCACAGACATCTCCTGCTGCGGCTTCATGCATATCTCTGTCCTGAAGGGACATCTCCTGGCAAAACGGCACCCTCGAATCCGGTCGTAATGCTCCGGCACAATCCCCTCTATGGACTCCAGTCTTCTGTCCTCCTCATCCCTGATGCCGGGTACAGAACGCAGCAATGCTCTGGTGTAGGGATGGGCCGGATGGTCAAACAGCTCCAGCACCCGGGCCTGCTCAATGAGCTGCCCCGCATACATCACTAACACCCGGTCTGCCATCTGAGCCACCAGTCCCATGTCATGGGTGATGAGCAGCACCGCCATGCCCATTTCCTCCTTAAGCTCCAGAATCAGGTCCATGATTTGGGCCTGAATCGTCACATCCAGAGCCGTGGTCGGCTCATCGGCAATCAGAAGGGACGGATTACAGGAAAGGGCCATTGCAATCATGACGCGCTGGCGCATGCCTCCCGACAGCAGGTGCGGGTATTTTTTCATCACAGATAGGGTGTCCGGCAGCCCCACCTTCTTAAGAAGGGACAACGCTCTCTCCCGGGCCTCATCTTTTCCCAGCCCCATGTGGGCCCGGATGCTTTCCGTCATCTGGCTCCCGATGGTAAATACTGGGTTCAGGGAAGTAAGAGGGTCCTGGAATATCATGGTCAGCCGGTCTCCCCTGACTCCGTCCAACTCCCGCTCCGTCATGGAAAGCAAATCCCTTCCCTCAAACAGGACCCGGCCGGCCGTCACCTTGCCCCCTTTTCCCAAAAGTCCCATGACAGACAGGGCTGTGACGCTTTTGCCGCAGCCCGACTCCCCTACAATACAGACTATCTCCCCCGAATCCACATGGAATCCCACGTGGTCCACACTGATATTCTTCCCCCCGTCACCGGAAAATTCAACTTCCAGATTTGTGACTTCAAGGATATGTGACATATTGTTTCCTCATTTCTTAATATTAATGGCCCATTTCCCATGAATGAAGATACCCAGAGAGCATATGCCCTCCGGGAATCTGTTCATACGTTCCGATTATGGGGTTGTCCTGCCGGGATACATTCAAATGGAACATATTCTATTGGGATACATCCCACTGCTCCACATGATTGAAGAAGCCATAGACGCTGGGCTTAACCCCGGTCAGGCGCTTATTGGCCGCTGCCATGGTCTTGATAATGTAGGCTGAAAACATGGGTACATCCTCCTGGACGCTCCGGTCTACAATCCCGTACAGCTCCTTCAACTTGTCCTTGTCGTTTGTCAGGGCCACATTTGACAGGGCTTCCTCCACCTCCGGCCTGGTATAGCCGGTCCAGCTGCCCTGGCCGCCTAAGAGCCAGGCAACGTCCGCGTAAGGATCCACCGGAGGATACGTATACTGCACGGACAACACATCAAAATCACCGCTGGAAGCAGTGCTCATCAGCGTATTGATGTCCATGGTCTGGATATCTGCCTTGATGCCCACCGCGGCCCACTGGGCTGCTATAACAGAAGCAGCGTTCACAAAGGTACTGTCGCCTGAGTCAATGCAGAAACGGATGCTTTTGCTCTGGTCCCATCCGCTCTGTGCCAGCAGGCTCTTTGCCTTTTCCGGATCATAGGAAACAGGCACCAGGGTACTGTCAAAATACGGGCTGGCTGATGACAGGAAACCGTCCGCCACTTCTCCGTTTCCCTTTAAGAGCTGCTCCAGAAGCTGGTTCCGGTCCACTGCGTACAGCATGGCCTGACGCACCTTTGTATCGGTGATTCTGGCTGTATTGATGAATACGGACTGGTTGGTAATGGGGTCTCCGTAGGAAACCTCCACGTTCTCCAGCGCCGCCACACTCTCATAGTCCTCCAGGGGAATGGTACTCATGGTGTTCTGGGTAATGTCGATTTCCCCGGACTTAAGCCCGGCATAAAGCTGGCTGCCTTCCACGATTTTTATGTTGAGGCGCTCAATCTTGGGAGCACCCTTCCAGTAGTCTTTGTTGGCCTCATAAGACACATAGTGGTCCCGATCAAACTCTGTCACCTTATAGGGACCGCTCACCACGTCCGGGCGGCTAAACCATGGGGCTGACGTCAGCGCCTTCTCATCTATATCCCCAATCACATGCTTTGGAAGGGGCATGAGATAGCGGGCATAAGAACTGTTAAAGGTTATGAGCGACATGGGTGCCTTGGTGGTAAAACGCACGGTCTTATCATCCACCCTGGTAATGCCTTCCACATGGTCTGCCCCTTCTTCTACAAACCCGTTGTCGCCCACGCCTTCAAATACATAATACATCATAGCCGGGTTTCCGATGACCGGGCTGCACAGCCTGAGAGCCGTGTACACCACGTCGTCCGCAGTGACCGGAGTCCCGTCGGACCATACGGCCTTATCATCAATGTGCACCAGGAAATTTCTCTCGTCCTCAGCTGTCACGGAATCAGCCAGCATTCCCTCAAATTCCATGTTCTGGTCCAGTTCCACCAGGGGCAGGAACATAAGACCTGTTGCATATTTATTCATCTCCACGCCGTCCATCAGCAGGGGATTCAGCGTATTGAGAGAGCTGGTCACTCCGATATTGACAATCTTCCCGCTGCCAGCGGCCGCTGACTGGGTCTGGCCCGCTGCTGCCTGGCCTGATTCCGCCTGGCCCGACGGCTGGCTGCCGCCCTTGCCCGCACATCCTGCCGATGACAGGACCATGGCCGCAGATAAAGCCAGGGCCAGAAATCTGCCTGCCCTTCTCCCTGCTGTTCCTTTTGTATGTTTCATAAGTTTCCTCCTTAAAACCGGCATCCGTCTCTGCACAGCGCTGCGCCGCGCAGCAAAACCACACTATTCATAGCAAATTAGTATGGTTTTATTTATATCATTACACGCAAAAAATGTCAATAGCTCTGTCCCCCCGGCTTTTAAAATAAAGTGGAAATTTACTCCATACTGCTATAGAATAGGGTTAAAAGGAGTAAGCTTCTCCCCTCCCTTGTTCCTCCGTCCACTCTGCGTTACCTGCTAAGCAGGGAGGCTGCTCCTGTCCTTCGTAAAATCCGTGAGGCAAAAGATGTAATACACTACTGATTCTTCTTTTGATCCATGCCTCATTGTGGTACAATGCCTTATTATAGACAAAACTCTCAATGAGGTAACGGAGGTATGCTTATGGATATGAACCTGATGCTGATTATCGTACAGGAGAATGATGCTGAATCACTGGCATCCGCATTTAAGAGAAGCCAGATTCAGGCCACCAGGATAGACGCCAAAGGGCTGGTTTCCAGCAGGAAACTTAATGTATTCCTGGTGGGGACGGAACGGACGGACGAAGTATTGCAGCTGGTATCTTCCAACTGCAAAGAACGCGCCATGGAGATAGAGGACCAGGAATACAATGGCCATATGTTTGTGGATGTACAGAAAACCATCGTCATTGGCGGCGCTACCATCTTCATCCTGGGGGAGGCCAGGCTGATGAAGGTCAAGGGCGGATGCTGCGGGGATTAAGGGCAGCCGGAAAACATAAGGTAAAAAACACAAATGCAAAAACGGGACTCCATACATCACATATGGAATCCCGTTATCATTTTACCCATCAATCCCTGCTGAACAAAGAATTAATCGCAGGTATATGGCATAAGAGCGATATGACGTGCGCGCTTGATAGCTACAGTCAGGGCTCTCTGGTGCTTTGCACAGTTGCCGGTGATTCTTCTGGGAAGGATCTTGCCT